>Ga0123353_10000902_pt1 | contig 36219 bp, 34 predicted proteins | sample TergutLab28metaG_3_FD_92763 | JGI IMG/M metagenome (GOLD analysis project Ga0123353, IMG submission 92763) | Labiotermes labralis P3 segment gut microbial communities from Petit-Saut dam, French Guiana - Lab288 P3 | ecosystem: Host-associated > Arthropoda: Insects > Digestive system > Gut ... | reverse complement strand
GCTTTTAAGAAACCAGGGGAAAAACTTTTTTGAGCTTGCCAATTTTCCGCGTATGGATTCCGCTTTTATAAGAAGTATATCGAGTATAGAAAACCAGCACCTTATAAAAGAAGGGATAAAAAAAGGCAAAGGAATACTTTTTGTAAGCGCTCATACAGGAAACTGGGAAATAACTGCTGCCGCAGTCGCGGACTTTGGCGTTCCGGTAAATGTTGTAGCAAAAAAAATATATATAAAAGAATTAAACGATATGCTTGTCGGTTACAGGACAAGTAAAAACGTTAAAGTTATTTTAAGAGACGAACCGGACACAGGCAGAAAATTGTTAAGGGCTTTAAAGAAAGGCGAAATAATAGCTATGCTTATAGACCAGGACACAAAAGTTCCCGGTGTTTTTGTAAAATTTTTCGGCAGGGATGCGTGGACTCCTTCAGGGCTTGCTGTTTTGGCTTTAAAAACCGGCGCTAAAGTTTTAATCGGTCTTGACCAGCGCATAGATAAATACGGACATAAAACAGTAGTCAAAGGTCCGGTAGAAATAACGCCGTCCGGCGATTTTGACAAAGATGTTGTTGCTTTAACGCAAAAAACATCTGATATTTTGGAAGAACATATAAGGCAATATCCCGAACAGTGGGTATGGTTTCACGAGAGATGGAAAACACAAAAAGACAAAGTGAAGAGTGGAGAGTGAAAAGTGAAAAATAGAATCACTCTAATTGGTTTGTTTATTGTTTGCGTTGTTTTTTTTGCCGGCTGTAAGGCGGAACAAACAGTTATAGAAGAAATGCCGCCTATGTCAGAACAGGCGGTTGAAAAATTTACAATAACTGAAACAGAGTCAGGAAAGCTTAAGATGATTTTGGAGTCCGAATCGGCAATAATAAACGAGGATAAAAAAATTGCTTATCTGAAACTTCCTCGCGTTAAATTTTATCAGGACGGACAGTATTCATCAACCCTGGTTTCGGAAAGCGCGACAATTAATCTTGAAACTTATGATATATCGGGACACGGGAAATGCACTGTTGATACTGTAGATAACGAGCATTTACAGACTACAAATCTTCAATACAACGCGAAAGAAGAAAAAGTTTACAGCAAGCATGATGTTGTTATAAAAAGACAGAATGAAACCGTTTACGGAAAATCTTTTGAGGCGGATACAAAACTTGAAAAAATTGTTATTAAACAACAAAAAGTTATTCTTTCTAATACCGGCGTTTAGCGTTTCATTAATGCTATGCTTGTTTTTTACCGTATCCTACGCGCAAAAACCTGCAGGCAAAACTGTTGTCACAGGCGATATTCTCGAGGTTTTACAGAGCGGTGAAAAAATAATTTCTAAAGGCCGTTCAAAAGCCGTAAACGATAAAAATACGGTTACAGCCGACAAGATGACTTATATCAGAAAAGATTCTGTTTTGACAGCCGCAGGCAATGTCAAAATTTTTTCAAAAACTGATGATGGCGAGCCTGTTGAAGCTTATGGTTCTTATGCTAAGTATAATATAGAAACAGGACAGGGAAAAGTTTGGGGCGCTAAAACCAGCATAAAGTATTATCTGAAAACCTCAACTGCGCCGTTTATTTTGAAAGCGCATGAAATTATTTTAAACGGGAATAAGGAAACGATAACCGCGTATAAAAATGTTGAAGTGATAACATCTTCAGGCGTTATATATTCAGATAATGCTTTGTTTGAGAAAAAAAATGAAGCGGTATATTTTAATAAAGATAATAAAAGACCCTCGGCTGATGTTCATTATGACGGACGTAAAGGTTTTTACGAAGCGGATAAAATGACGTTTTATAATTCCGATGATAATAAAAAAATAGTTATGAGCGGTTCTGTTGCCGCAAAAATTGAAATGGAAGATAAACCACAATGATACTAAGATCCGAAGAATTATTTAAGAAATACAAATACAGAATGGTGGTTAACGGTATAAGCATAAGCGTTAAACAAGGCGAAATTGTAGGTTTGCTCGGACCTAACGGCGCCGGAAAAACTACGACTTTTTACATGACTGTCGGTTTGATAAAACCTTATGACGGCAGTGTATATCTCGGCGATAAAGAAATAACCGATTGGGCTATGTATAAAAGGGCACGCGCGGGTATAGGCTATTTGGCTCAGGAGTCGTCAATTTTCAGAGGCTTAAGCGTTGAAGATAATTTAAATGCCATTGCGCAGATGCTTCCTGTTTCAAAAAAAGAGCAGAAAAACAAAGTTGACTCTTTGCTTGAGGATTTCGGGCTGACAAGACTTCGTTCTCAGCTTAGCGTTACGTTGTCCGGCGGAGAAAAAAGAAGGCTTGAAATCGCAAGAGCTCTGGTAAATGATCCGAAATTTTTACTTTTAGATGAACCTTTTGTCGGTATAGACCCTATAACTGTTGACGATATTCAAAAGATTATAAGAAAACTGAAAGAACGCGGTTTGGGGATACTGATTACGGATCATAATGTGAGAGAAACGCTTGAAATTATAGACAGAGCGTATATAATATACGAAGGAAAGATCCTGCTTGAAGGAAGCGCCAGAGATTTGCTTGATAATCCTCAGGCCAGAAAAGTATATCTCGGAGATAATTTTAAGATGTAAGAGTTTGTTTGTTATTCCTTAAAAAGCTGGAATCCATTGAAAAATCAGTAAGAATTTAGTATAAATGAAAAAAAGGAGAGAACCATGCAGATTAACATTACGGCAAGACATTTGAAGCTTACGGACGCAATTGATTCTTATGTTCGTAAAAAGATTTCCAGATCCGGCAAATTTTATGACGGCGATGATGTTTGGGCTCATGCGGTTTTATCGGCGGAAAAAAACAGGCAGATCATAGAAATCAATTTTCACGTAGGAAAACTTACTTTCAGAGTAAAAGAGCAGTCTCCGGATTTATACGCCTCAATAGACCTTTCAGTAGATAAACTCGAAAAACAGTTAAGAAAACAGAAAGAAATATCCAAAATTCACAGAAGAAGCAACCTTAAAGCGGCCAAAGTAAAAAAAGCCGTGTTTGATGAGGTTTTTTCCTATGATTCAATGGAAGATTCAAGGACAAAAATTTCTGAAATTAAGAGATTTGATTTGCGTCCCGAAAGTATAGATGAGGCAATTGAAAGCATGGATACTTTAGGATACAGAGTATATATGTTTTTGAATAGAGACAGCGATAAAGTAAACGTTTTATACAGAAATGACAGCGGTTCGGTAGTCCTTTTGGAACCTGAAATGTAATTTTAAACATAAAATATAAGAAATTTTTGGAGGCAGACAAAATGAAGATTATGGATTTTTTAAATTCCGACGCGATTATAGTAGACTTAAAGGCTACCGATAAGAAATCGGCAATCGTCGAATTGGCAGAAGTTCTTAAGGATACTAAAAAAGCGAAAAAAATTGACGAAATTATTGAAGTGGTTCTTGAAAGAGAAAAACTCGGTTCCACGGGTATAGGTCAGGGAGTCGCGATTCCTCACGGAAAAACCGATCTTTTGCAGGAACAGGTCGGAGTGCTCGGTATTTCTCGCAAAGGAATAGAATTTAATTCTCTTGACGGAGAACCGGTTCATATAATTTTCCTTTTAGTCGGACCTGTCGAAGTCGCGGGACAGCATTTGAAAGCTCTTTCAAGAATTTCAAGACTTTTTAAAGATAAATTCTTAAGACAGGCTATAAGAGACGCAAAAACTAAGGAAGATATTTTAAAAATTATTCAGCAAGAGGATTCATATTAATGCCGTTTTTGTATGCAGGCGATCTTCTTAAGGAAAAAAGCGAAGAACTTAAGCTTGAGCTTGTCGCAGGACACGACGGGCTTGACAGAAAAATTACAGTTCCGGACATAAACAGGCCGGGACTTGCTTTTACCGGCTATTTTGAGCATTTTCCTTATGAACGTACGCAGATAATAGGTATAGGCGAATATACCTATCTGAGCGATTTAGAACACTCAAAACAAGTAGAACTTTTAAATAAACTTTTCTCGCACCCCAACGCCACGTGCTGCATTCTCACCAGAGGACTTGAAGCTAACGAGGCTATGATTGAGGTTTTTTCCGCTTTAAAAGTTCCTTTGATGAGAACTTCTCTGAGCTCTTCTTCTTTTATAGGGGATTTAATCCATTATCTGGACGGTAAACTTGCTCCTTCCGTGAAAATACACGGAGTGCTTACAAATGTTTACGGTCTGGGAGTTCTTATAATAGGAAAAGCCGGAATAGGAAAATCCGAATGCGCTCTGGAACTTGTAAAAAGAGGGCATATGCTTATCGCCGACGATATAGTTAATATCAGAAAACGTTTCGGACGGGCTCTTATAGGTAACGGTATTGAAATTACTAAAAATCTTATAGAAGTCAGAGGCGTCGGAATTATAGACGTAAAAAACATTTTCGGCGTCGGAAGCGCTCTTGAAGAGTCGTATATTGAGCTTGTCATCAAACTTGAAGAGTGGGAAAGCGTTAAAAAACACGAAAGACTTGGAATGGAAGAATATTATACTGAAATTTTAAGCGTGAAAGTTCCCGAAATTACAATTCCCGTAGGGCCCGGAAGAAATCTTGCCGTTCTTGTTGAAACAGCCAGTTTAAACCAAAGGCTTAAAAACAGAGGCTATTTTACGGCTAAAGAATTAAGCGATAGGCTTGGCAAGGAAATTGGCAAAAACAAGTCTTAAATTCGTTTTTTTGTCATCTATAGGAAACAAAAAATGAACAAATTTTTTATAATATCGGGAATGTCGGGAGCCGGCAAAAGCCAGGCTTTAAAAATATTTGAAGATTTCGGTTTTGTCTGCGTTGATAATATGCCTCTTCAAATGGTCGCTGGTTTTATAGATATCTGTCTTAAAAATACCGCTAAATATAAAAATACGGCGATTAGCGTTGACTCACGCGCCGGACAAGATTTAGAATCCTTTAACTGCGTTTTAGAACTTATAAAAAAGAAAAAAATCAATTACAGAATAATATTTTTTAACGCCGCAGATTCGGTTTTAATAAGGCGTTACTCGGAAACGCGCAGAAAGCATCCTATGGGAAAATCCGTGTCCGAAAGCATAGCGCTTGAAAGACAGGTTATGAACAAAGTTTTCGGAATTTCCGATGAGATTATAGATACTTCCGATATGACCTTGGGTGAGTTGAGAGAAACAATTTCGAAACTGACAGGCACGGAAACCGGTAAAAACCGTCTTGATTTATCGGTAACGTCTTTCGGCTATAAATACGGTATTCCCAGCGACGCGGATATAATTTATGACGTGCGTTTTATAACAAATCCGAATTATGTTCATAATCTTAAGTTTAAAACTGGCAGAGATAAAGCCGTTAAAGAATACATAAAAAAACAAAAAGAGTTCGGATCTTTCTTTAATTTATTTTCAAAGCTTATAGAAAACACTCTTCCCGGATATATTAAAGAAGGAAAAAGTTATCTGACAATAGCGATAGGCTGTACCGGCGGCAGACACCGTTCGGTTTATACCGCGGAAACATTAGCAAAATTTTTAAGAAGCAAAAAATATAAAGTGAAACTGAATCATAGAGACATTTTAAGAGGAAAATAAAAACAATTACGAATTTCAAATTACGAATTACGAATGAAAGACAAAAAATGTAATTTAGTTGTTGCCGTTGATTCGTAATTTGTAATTCGTAATTTGTAATTGATTTCATGGATAATTTAAAAATAGCCGCGATTGGCGGCGGAACCGGACTTTCCACTCTTTTAAGAGGGTTAAAAAAATACAGCGGAAATATTACCGCTATAGTTAATGTTGCCGACGATGGCGGGAGTTCAGGGAAATTAAGAGACGAACTCGGCGTCTTGCCGCCCGGCGATATAAGGAATTGTCTTGTAGCTTTGTCGGAAGAAGAAAGTATGATGTCCCGGCTGTTTCAATACAGGTTTCCGGCTAAAGGAACTTTATCGGGGCATTCTTTCGGAAATCTTTTTTTAACCGCGATGTCTTCTATTTCAGGAAGTTTTGACAGCGCGATAGCAAACAGCGGGGAAGTTCTTGCTATAAGAGGAAAAGTTTTGCCGGTTACTCTTTCGTCGGTTGTTCTTGAAGCTGACCTTGAAAACGGGAAAAAAATTTCCGGTGAAAGCAATATCGGAAAAGTTAAAGAGAGAATAAAAACAATAACTCTTAATCCGGCGTTTCCTCCGGCGGCTCCGCAGGTTTTGGAAACATTAAAAAATGCCGATGTAATAATTTTAGGACCCGGTTCTTTATATACTTCAATAATCGTAAATCTTTTGGTTGGCGGCGTAGCCGACGCTTTGAAATCATCAAAAGCGTATAAAATATATGTGTGCAACATTATGACTCAGCCCGGAGAAACGAAAGATTATACATTGTCAGACCATGTACGCGCGATAGAAGAACATACATACAAAGGCGTTATAGATTGTATTCTGGCAAGCAGCGGAGAAGTTCCCGAAAATCTTGTAAAACGTTACCGTAAATACGGAGCTGACCAGGTAAAGATAAACAAAACAGGCGTTAAAACTATAAAAAGCAAATTATTTTCCGATGAAAAATATGCCCGTCACGATTCTGATAAACTGGCTAAAACGCTGATTAAAATAATTAAAGAAAAATCTGGAATTAAGGATAACAAAAATGATTAAAATTGTTATTGCGGCTCACGGAGAACTTGCGAAAGAACTTGTTAATTCAGCTGAAATGATTGCCGGAAAACAGCCTAATTTATATTCCGTAAACAGGGGTGCGAATGACAGTCTTATGCAAATGCAGGAAAGAATAGACGCTCTTTTAAAAAGCATAAACGATGATGACGGCGTTTTAATTCTTACCGACATGATAGGCGGAACGCCGTGCAATGCTTCTGCTCCTATGTGCAGGGCATTTAATACGGAAGTCTTGGCAGGCGTAAATTTACCTATGGTTTTGTCGGCAATTTTTGCCAGTAAAACTGTCGGCAGCGCCGCTGAACTTGCCGATAAAGTATTACATGACGGTCAAAAAAGCATAATAAACGTAAAAAGACTTTTGCTTAGCAGAATGAAATAAAGGCAATTACGAACAGACGGTTTGTTGTTTATTCGTAATTAGTAATTGAAGTCTGGGAGAAAATATGCCAATAGTTCTTGTAAGAATAGACGACAGGCTTATTCACGGACAAATCGTTCAGGGCTGGCTTAAAAATATTAACGTGGATAAAATATTTGTTGTTTCCGATATAGTTGCGCAGGATTCAATGCAGCAGATGCTTATGTCGATGGCTGTTCCTTCAAACATTGAGCTTGAAATTAAAAATGTCTGCGATTCTGTGCAGCCTGTGATATCCGGACATAACGAGAAAACCAGAATAATGATTTTGGCGTCTAATCCTAAAGATGTTTTGCATATGATTGAAAACGGCGCGCCGATTAAATCCGTAAACGTAGGAGGAATGCATTTTGTCAATGGAAAACGCCAGCTTTTATGCAATCTTTCGGTAGATGACGACGATGTCAGGCATTTATATAAAATTTACGAGAAAGGCATAGAAATAGAAGGACGGGTTCTTCCTGCTGACGAAAGAGCGAATATAGTTACAATTATAGAAAAAGAATATAAAGAAATTTGCAAGGAACTAAAATGAGTAAAGTGAAATTTATTTTTTGCGCGCACAATCATCAGCCGATAGGAAACTTCGGTTGGGTTTTTGAAAAAGCCTATCAGGTGGCATACAAACCTTTTATGCAGGTAATGCTTAAACATCCGAAAATAAAGTGGAGTTTGCATGCCAGCGGCATGCTTTGGGAATACATATCAGGCGAGCATCCCGATTACATAAAAAATGTTAAAAGACTTGTTGCGAACGGAACTCTGGAAATTCTTTCCGGAGGTTATTACGAACCTATATTATCGACTATTCCCGACAGAGATAAAGCCGGACAGGTAAAAAAAATGACGGCTTATTTAAAAGATAAATTCGGCTGCGAGGAAGCCGGCGGCGTTTGGCTCGCCGAAAGAGTTTGGGAACCGTCAATGGCGAAAGTTTTGTCTGAAAGCGGCATAAAATATACTGTTTTGGACGATGCGCATTTTGCTTCGGCAGGTATGGACGTTGATTCTTTGAAAGGTTATTATACGACTGAGGAACAAGGACATCTTTTAAATATTTTTCCGATAAGCCAGAGATTAAGATATCTGATTCCGTTTCAGGACGTTGAAAAAACTATAGAATATTTTAAATCGCTTGTTGAGCAAAATCCTGATTCTGACCCTATTGTAGTTATGGCTGACGACGGCGAAAAATTCGGTATGTGGCCCGGAACAAATAAACATGTTTATGAAAACGGCTGGCTTGAAAAACTTTTAACCGCGATAGAGGAAAATTCCGATATAGTTGAAACCGTGACTTTTGCAGATGTTTTAAAAACCGAAAAATCTTCCGGCAGGGTTTATTTACCTTGCGCGTCGTATTTTGAAATGTCGGAATGGTCTTTGCCGAGTTCCGCGCAGCAAAAATTCGAAGATGTTTTGCACAGGTACGGCGGTGATCAGGAAGCCAGAACTTTCTTGCGGGGGGGATTTTGGAGAAACTTTCTTACAAAATATCCCGAAGCAAACAATATGCATAAAAAAATGCTTTATGTAAGCGCTAAAATTGATAAATACGTTAAAGATAAAAAACCGCACGCCCAGCAGGCGCTTGACAGTTTATACGCGGGGCAATGCAACTGTTCTTACTGGCACGGCGTTTTCGGCGGACTTTATCTGCCTCATTTAAGAAAAGCGGTTTACGGAATGCTTTTGAAAGCAGAAGATTTTTATAATAAATCTTTATTAAAAAGAGCGCGCTGGACTGTTTTTGATTTTGACTGTGATGTAAACGATGAATATTTATATGAAAGCAAAAATCAAAATATATATATAAGCCCGTCAGCAGGCGGAACTATATTTGAGTGGGATTTTTTTAGCGTAAATCATAATTTTACCGATGTTTTGACAAGAAGATGCGAGTCGTATCACAAGAAACTAAGGGATAACATAAATAACGCCGTGCTCGCGGACGATAATGAAAAAGAAGTGCAGACGATTCACAGCGACGCGGTTAAAGTCAAAGAATTTGGTCTTGAAAAATATCTGGTTTATGATTCTTATAAAAGAGCTTCTTTAGTAGATCATTTTCTTGTTTCAGACATAAAGTATGAAGATTTTGCGTTTTCCAGATATGAGGAAAAAGGCGATTTCGTTTCTGCTTGTTACGGCTGTGAAACAAAAGGTCTTAAAATCGTTCTTTCCAGAAACGGTAAAGTCGGAAATCAGAATGTAAAAGTAACAAAAACAATATCTCCTCATTCAGGCGGTTATAATACCGAATACGAGATTATAAATAATTCAACGGAAAATCTTGATATATGTTTCGCGCCCGAACAAATGTTTGCCTTTTCATCAAAAACCGGAGATGATACGGCGGATTTAAAAGAAATGAAAGTTTGGAAAAGATACGATGATTATTTAAAAATAGAGCTTGAATTAAAATTTTCCGAAAACTGCGATTTATTTGTTTATCCCGTGGAAACGGTAGCTCTTTCGGAAAACGGATATGAAAAAACATATCAGGGAACATGCGTTGTTCCTTTATTCAAGTACAGTCTACAGCCTGAAGAAAACATATGTTTTTCTTTTGATACGTCAATAAATTTAAAATGACACTGCGGTTGCGCACAGTGTAAATTCCGTTTAAGGTAAAGGTTAAATGATAATAGAAAATATATTTGTTTTGGCATTTATTGCGGCATGGTGCAGCGCGGATGTAACCGCTTTTGGGCAGTTTATGATATACAGGCCGATATTTTGCGCGCCGCTTATAGGTTTTTTGACGGGTGACGTAACTTCCGGGCTATGGCTTGGAATGATTGCGGAAATGGTTTGGATAAACGCCGTTCCTTTAGGCGTAGCCGTTCCCATAGATATTTCTTTGATTTCAATGCTTTCCACATTCTGGGTTAATAAATATTTTCCCGGTATTCAGGAAGCTGCTATATGGAGTCTGGTTTTTGCGATACCTTTTGCGTATTTATATAAAGAAATCGATATAGCAGGCAGAAAATTTAACATAAAAATTATGCATTGGGTTGAAAGAGGAGTTCAAAAAGATAAAGAATCCAGAATAAACCTGGGTATATTTTTCGGATTATTTTTGTTTGTTTTAAGGCTGTATATTTTTTATCTTATAGCAATGGGTTTTATCGGAATTCTGTACCAAATGATTTATTTGCAGTTTCCGGCGTTTATGGTTGCCGGTTTTAAAAAAGCATGGTTTTTGCTTCCTGTTTTAGGTTTTGGCGCGATTTTGCATAACTTCAGAAATATTAAAGTGCCGTTTTTGGAGTCCAGAAAAAAATGTTAAAAATAATATACACAAAAATGTTTATTAAGTCTTTTTTTGTACAGGCTCTATGGAATTATGAGAGGCTTCAAAATATAGGTTTTTTGTTTGTAATTAAGCCTTTTCTGGATAATGCATATCCTGACAAAAACGAGAGACGCGAAGCGCTTATGCGTCATACGGGTTTTTTTAATACGCATCCTTATATGGCAAACATAATTATTGCCATTACGGCAAATACGGAAGCCAAAATGGCAAAAAATGAAACGATTGCCGCTGATGTAAATTTAGTGAAAAGTTCTATGGCAGGACCTCTTGCGGCAATAGGCGATTCGTTTTTTTGGGGCACTTTAAGACCTCTTGCGGCTTTTATATGCGTATTCATGGTAATACTTTTTTCGCAAATTTCTGAGTTCGCCTCTTTGGATTATGGGATTGTTATACCGATTTATTTTCTTATTATTTACAATACCATTCATATTCCTTTAAGATATTGGTTTATGTTTTCAGGCTTTAAACTGGACAGAGAAAGTATAGCGTTGCTTTCAAAATTTGAATTTAAATATTTATGGGAGATGTTAAGATACACGGTGTTAGCCGTGATAATAGTCTCAATAATATTATATTTTAAAGTTTTCGGGTTTGGACCCGTAAATAAAAATTTTTTTGGAGCATCATTTCCGGACGCTCTTATATACGGCGCGGTTTTGGTGTTATCCTTTATTCTCGGCAGATTCAGTGCTACTTTTATGGTCTATATGATCGTTTTGGCATGCATTGCAATGGCCTATTTAGGAATGTAAAATGAAAGAAAAACTTATTACCGTATCAAATAAAATGGGGCTTCACGCAAGACCCGCTGCTTTGCTTGTCCAGACAACTTCAAGATTTAAATCTTCGGTTAAAATTCTGAAAGATGATTTTGAAGTTGACGCTAAAAGCATAATGGGCGTTATGACTTTGGCCGCCGCTTCCGGATACGAATTAAAATTTGTTGCCGACGGGCCGGATGAAAATGAGGTTCTTGACGCGGTTGAAAAACTTTTTAACAACGGGTTTAACGAATAGGAGAAGACATGCCGGTTAACGATGAAATAATATTAAAAGGCGTAGCCGCTTCGCCCGGTATTGCCATAGGCAGAATTTTTCTGCTGGAGGATGACGATTATTTCCTTTTGCAGAAGAATATTCCGACGAGCGAAATCGGGGCGGAATTGGAGCGCCTTAACGTCGCCGTAGAGAAAACAAGAACGGAATTAAAAGCTACTTACGGTAAAATTAACGACGTTTTAGGCGAAAACTACGCTAAAATTGCCGACGTACATCTTTTAATTCTTGACGATCCGATGATGAATAAAGACGTTGTCTCTATGGTCAATGAAGGCGTTAACGCCGAATATGCGGTATTTAAAGTTATTGAAAAAATAGTAAAGTCTTTTGAAAGCATAGAAGACGAATATTTCAGGGAAAGAAAGCAGGATATTCAGGATGTAGGAAGAAAAATAATAGCGAATTTGCTCGGGAAACAGAAAAAAACTCTGGCAAATTTATCAGAAGATTCAATAGTTGTCGCTCGTAATCTTACTCCGGCCGATACCGTTGCCATAAGAGAAAGGCTTGTAATAGGTTTTGCCACCGATATCGGCGGTAAAACTTCGCATACCGCTATAGTAGCGCAAGGGCTTGAAATCCCTGCTGTCGTAGGGCTTAAAAACATTTCCTCGCAAGTTCGTTCCGGAAACATTATTATAATTGACGGAAACCGCGGCTACGCGATTTTAAATCCTTCCGAAGAAACCGTTTTAAAATATAAAAAACAGTATGACCAGCAGTCCAAAAAAAATAAAGCGCTTTTAAAAATAAAAGATTTGCCGGCGGAAACGCTCGACGCGCACAAAGTCGCCCTTTTTTCAAACATAGAAAATGCAGACGAACTGCAGTCGGTTTTAAATAACGGCGCGACCGGCATAGGGCTTTACAGAACCGAATTTATGTATTTCAACCGCAGCGATATGCCTACGGAAGAAGAACATTTTGAAAATTATGTAAAAGTAGTAAAAGAAATGGGCGATTATCCGACTATTATAAGAACCATAGACTTAGGCGGCGATAAAATGAGCCGTTTAGGAATTCTGAATGTCGGTACGGAAGCCAATCCGTTTATGGGTTTAAGAGCAATAAGACTTTGTCTCAAATATCCTGAAATGTTTATTGCCCAGCTGAAAGGTATTTTAAGAGCATCTGCTTACGGGAAAATAAAGCTGATGTATCCTATGATATCGGGCGTTGAAGAGCTTAAAGCCGCAAACAGAATACTTGCCAGAATTATGACGGAATTTAAGGCTAAAAAAATAAAATTTGACGAAAATATTGAAATAGGAGCTATGATAGAAATTCCTTCCGCCGCAATGATAACAGATGTTATTGCGCGCGAGGTTGATTTTATTTCAATAGGCACAAACGATCTTATACAATACAGTCTGGCAGTGGACAGGATTAACGAAAATGTTGCTAATCTATACGATCCGCTCCACCCCGCGGTTTTAAGGCTTATAAAGCTCATAATTGACGAAGGACATAAAGCGGGGATTGAAGTTGCGATGTGCGGGGAAATGGCTGGAGATCCTTATTATACGCCGCTTCTTTTAGGGTTTGGGCTTGACGAATTCAGCGTTTCGTCTGCGCAGATTCCTAAAATCAAAAAAGTCATAAGAAGCGTTTCTTTTGAAGAAGTTAAACGAATTGCGTCAGAAATATTGAAAAGCGGCGACAGAGACGCCATTGCCAAAATTATGGCAAAAATTAAATTAAGCTGACAAAAGCAGGTTGTGATTCCTCTCTTTTGTCATACTGAGGAAGCCGCAGGCTGACGAATGTATCCAGTATGTAAGACAGAACTTAGCATTGAGTTATTAAAAAATAGAAATAGACCCTTCGCTGCGTTCAGGGTGACAATGAAAAAAGGAAATTAAACCGATGTCAGACATAAGAAATTTTTGTATTATAGCGCATATAGATCACGGAAAGAGCACTTTGGCAGACAGGCTTCTTGAATATACCGGAACAATATCTTCCAGAGAAATGAAAAATCAGATTCTGGACGGTATGGAGCTTGAAAGAGAAAGAGGAATAACCATTAAGGCCAAAGCTGTCAGAATGAATTACACTGCTAAAAACGGAAAAAAATATATTTTAAACCTCATAGATACTCCCGGGCACGTTGATTTTACATACGAAGTTTCAAGAGCTTTGGCGGCATGCGAAGGCGCTATTTTGGTTATAGACGCGTCGCAGGGAGTGGAAGCGCAGACGCTTGCCAACACTATGCTTGCAAAAAACGCCAATCTTAAAATAATTCCCGTAATAAACAAAATAGATTTGCCTACCGCCGACGTTGACAGCGCTTATGAGCAGATGAAAGACGCTCTTGAAGTTGACGCGGAACCTATACTCGCGAGCGCGAAAGAAGGTATAGGAATAGGCGAAATTATCGACAGTATTATAGAAAATGTTCCTCCTGCCGAAATAAAAATGGATAAGTCTTTGTCGGCTATAATTTTTGATTCTTTTTACGATTCTTACAGAGGCGTTATTGTTATAATAAGAGTTTTTGACGGAAAAATCCGTAAAGGAATGAAAGTTCGTTTTATGGCTTCTGACGCGGAATATGAAGTTCTTGAAGTCGGCTATATGAAAATAAAACCGGTTGAAGCCGCTGAATTGTTATCAGGTGAAGTAGGTTATGTTATAGCGGGAATAAAGGACATTCACGATATAAAAATAGGCGACACAATTACCGAAAGTTCTAATCCCACAAAAAATCCTCATCAGGGATATAAAGAAATACATCCTTTTGTGTTCGCGGGGCTTTATCCTAACAGCACGTCGGAATATGACGGTTTAAAAACCGCTTTGGAAAAATTAAGGCTTTCGGATTCATCGCTTGTTTATTTTCCTGAAACATCGGTTGCTTTGGGTTTTGGTTTCAGGTGCGGTTTTTTGGGTTCCCTTCATCTTGAAATCGTAAAAGAAAGGCTTGAAAGAGAATTCGGGCTCAGTCTTTTGGTTACCGCTCCTAACGTTGTTTATAAGGTTGTAACGCTTAAAGACCAAAATATCATAATAGATAATCCGGCTAAGTTTCCCAATAGCGGTGATATAAAAGAAGTTTGGGAACCTTATGTTGAAGCTACGATAATTTGTCCGGTGGATTATATAGGTTCTCTTTTGGATTTGTGCCAAAAACGGCGCGGAACACAGATTTCCATGAAGTATCTGAATATGAAAATAGTTTTGCTTAAATATCATCTGCCTCTTGCTGAAATTATTATCGGTTTTTATGACGCTCTCAAGTCGGTTTCAAAAGGTTACGCCTCTTTTGACTATGAGCATATTGAACCCCAGACAGGAGATTTGGTAAAACTTGAAATAATGATAAATTCGGAAGTAGTTGACGCGTTTACGGTTATAACGCATAAAGATAAAGCGCAGACGGCAGCTCATTTCCTTACGGAAAAATTAAGAGGAATAATTCCGAGGCATATGTTTGAAATTCCTATACAAGCTAAAGTGAACAATAAAATAATTGCCAGAGAAACTGTTTCTGCTGTAAGAAAAGACGTTCTTGCCAAATGTTACGGCGGTGATATAAGCAGAAAACGCAAACTTTTGGAAAAACAAAAAGAAGGAAAAAAGAAAATGCGCCAGTTCGGGCGGGTAGAAATACCGCCTGAAGCTTTTGTCGCGGTGCTTAAAATAGACGGGGAATAAAAAAGAAGTTTAGAAAATTCTAAACTTCAATTACGAATTACAAATTACGAATTACGAAACGGAGGATTCATGGAAATCAAATTGTTTATCGCAGGTTGTATTTTATTTGTCGTAGCCATGTTTATGCAGGTTATCAAAGTGTTTTTTACAACGCCCGTAAGCCAGAGTGTATTTAGAACTGTATATTCGTGGGTTGACACTTTGTGGACGGCTTTAATAATAGCCGCCATATTAATGTTCTTTTTTATACAGGCATTTAAAATTCCTTCTGGAAGCATGAGAAACACTTTTTTGGAAGGGGACCATCTTTTCGTTAATAAATTTATATACGGATTTCACGTTCCTTTAAGCGACGGAAAAAGGATTCTGGCATTGCGTAAAGTTTCAGCCGGAGACATAGTAGTTTTTAAATGCCCGCCTGAAGCTCTTACAGTCGCGGAAAGAGAAGCGGGAGTTAAAAAAGATTATATAAAGAGATGCGTCGCTGTCGGCGGCGATAAAGTTGAAATAAAAGATAAAAAATTATACGTCAACGGTATTCTCCGGAGCGAAAGTTATGTAAAATTTGAAGACCAGTCGGTATTCCAGAGTTTTAGTTTATTTCCCACAGAGGCTGAATACCAAAAATCCTGGGAAACAGGAAAGCTGGCTTCGGTTCCTACGAATTTTGTAAGAGATAATTTTGGTCCGGTAGTTGTTCCCGCGGGACATTATATGATGCTTGGCGACAACAGGGATTATTCTTTTGACTCGCGTTTCTGGGGACCTTTGCCCGACAAATATATTAAAGGCAAAGCATTGATTATATATTGGCCGGTAAAAAGGATAAGAATTATATAACGGATGATGAGAAGATGGGATGATGGGAAGATGAGTAAAGACAAAGTTGTTGCTCAACCTCTCAACATCTACTCATCTCACCTTCTAAACAGGGAGGATTCAAATGACTTGGTTAGCGTGGGTGGTAGTTGCTATTATTCTTGTAATTCTTGAAATAGTTACTTTTTCCGTGTTCTTTTTCACATGTCTGGCAGTAGGCGCTCTTTTTGCCGCAGTACTTACTTATTTCAATGTTTCAATTTGGATTTCTGTCGGCGTTTTTGTAGTAATATCGGTATTGTCTATATACACAATAAGACCGATATTTAAAAAGATGCTTAAAAAAGCCGAAACGGTAGAATCAAACGTTGACGCTTTAATAGGCGCGGAGGCCATAGTTACGGGTACAATAACTCCTTTGAAAGACGGATTTGTTAAAGTTTTTAGCGAAATATGGCTTGCCAGTGCGGATGAGGAAATAAAAGAAGGGGAAAAAGTTAAAATAATTTCCATAAGCGGAACAAAGCTGTTTGTAAAAAAAGTATGATGATGAGAAGGCGAGAGGGTGGGAAGATGAGTAAAAACAAAGACTTGTTGTTGCTCAACCTCTCAACATCTACTCATCTCATCTTCTAATTAAAGGGGGCTCAAGATGTCTACACTTATTGTTGTTTTAGTATTATTTGCCGTAATTTTTATTGCCAATTCCGTAAAAATTATCCGCCAGTATGAAAAAGGGCTTGTTGAAACATTAGGAAAATATACGGGTACAAAGTCTTCCGGGGCTAACATAATTGTTCCTATGTTTCAGAGAATGCTCAGGGTAGATATGAGAGAGCGCGTTATAGACGTTCCTCCTCAGAGCGTTATCACGAAAGACAACGTTTCGGTTGTTGTTGACGCTATAATATACTTTCAGGTTACGGATCCCGTTAAAGTCGTTTATAATATTGAAAATTTTGCTCTTGCCGCGTTAAAACTCGCGCAGACTAACTTGAGAAACGTTATCGGCGATATGGAACTTGACAGCACTCTTACTTCCAGAGAAAAAATCAACACGCAGCTCAGAGTGGTTATGGACGAAGCCACGGATAAATGGGGCGTTAAAGTTACCAGAGTTGAAATTCAAAAAATAGATCCGCCGCGCGATATTACAGACGCGATGTCAAAACAGATGAAAGCTGAGCGTGAAAAAAGAGCGAATATTTTGGAAGCCGAAGGTTTGAGACAAGCTGCGATTCTTAAAGCCGAAGGCGCAAGACAGGCTGTTATTCTTGAAGCCGAAGCCATAAAAGAAAAACAGATTTTGGAAGCTGCCGGCGAAGCCGAAGCCATTAAAAAAGTTGCCGACGCGGAAAAATATCAGATAGAAATTGTTTATAAGGCAATACATGAAGGTAATCCCACAAACGACCTTATTGCCATAAAATATCTTGAATCACTTGCGAAAGTTGCGGATGGTCAGGCTACAAAAATTTTCCTGCCGCTTGAAACAGCGGGAGTTACAGCATCAATCGGCGGTATAGCCGAACTTTTTAAAGATACAACTAAGCTTGCAAAAACAGTTCAGCCGAAATAATAAAATAAATTTAAATCGCCGGCTTTGTTAAAACAGCCGGCGATTTTTCATTTTGGGAATTATTTTTATTGTGAACCTGAGACTGCTTTGTCACACTGAGCGAAGCAACGAAGTTGCGAAGTCGAATGGGTCCATTGTTAGACTGGATTATTCAATTTTTTTCAGAATTACAACTTAGTATGTAAAGGAAGAATATCGTTAATTTTTATGCTAGGTTTATACATACATATACCATTCTGCAGGCAAAAATGTTTTTACTGCGATTTTTTTTCGGTAAACTACGAAGAATTTTTAGCAGATAAATATATTGAATCCGTGGTAAAACATGCCGAAGCTTATGGTCAAGGTGGTCAAGGGGACGGGGATAGTGACCAAAGTATGGTCAATACCCCCGTCCCCTTGACCACGATATATATCGGCGGCGGCACGCCTTCCGTATTAAGCGAAACGCAGATAAAAACGCTTCTTTCAGGCATCGCGTCAAACTTCAATTTATCGGGTTTAAAAGAATTTACTTTTGAAGCAAATCCCGAATCCCTAACCGAAAATAAATTAAAGATTTTAAAAAATTACGGCGTAAACAGATTAAGTCTTGGACTCCAGTCTTGTAACGACAAATATTTGTCGTTGCTTGGCAGAGTACATAATTTTGAAACTTTTAAAAAAGTGTTTGCTTTGTCTCGTTCTGCCGGTTTTGACAATATAAATATAGATTTAATATACGGTTTTTCCGGTCAAACCTTAAATGATTTTCAAAACGATTTATCTGAAATGCTGAAATTTAAAAGCGAGCATATATCTCTTTATCCGCTGGCTGTTGAAGAAAACACGGTTTTTCATAAAACCGGCGTTAAAACAAATTCCGATACGCAAGCCGAAATGTATGAAAAAGCCTGCGAAATGCTGCAAAAATCGGGCTATGTTCATTACGAAATATCAAATTGGTCGCTTAAAGGTAAAGAATCTTTGCACAACAGCAATTATTGGCGAAATTATGAGTATATAGCGCTGGGCGCGGGCGCGTCAGGCTATTACAATCGCATAAGATATAAAAACATTCCCGATATTGAGAAATATTGTCGTCATTGCGAGGAGGAAACTGGTCAAGGGAACGGGGGTATTGACCAAAGAGTGGTCACTACCCCCGTCCCCTTGACCAGGGTGAAGCAACCCATTGCCATTGAACAGGAATATATATCAGACGATTTATACGAAACCGAAAGCATAATGCTGGGCTTAAGACTGTTAAACGACGGCGTAGATATAAAAAAGTTTACTTCTAATAAAAATATTTCAATTTTAAAAAATTTCCTGAAAGATAAAATCCTTATAAACGACAACGGGAAAATTAAACTTTCGGAAAGGCATATTTTCATATCTAATACCGTAATATCGGAGTTTATGTGAAAAACTGCATATTCTGTGTCGTCATTGCAAGCTTGATCCGCAATCTCATCATAAATACTAGATTCCGGATCAAGTCCGGAATGACAAATAGGGCAAGTTGACAAGTCTGAGATAACTTATATAAAATAATGATACTACAATAAGCGATAATTAGCACCAGTGAAGGTGAAAAATGCTTATAACCATCTCGCAGTTCTCCTCAAAATTTTATCGATATTTATTTTCTAATTCTTCCTAAGCCGGTCTGTTTTGAGCTTTTGCTCTAACGGGCTGGTTTTATTTTATAGTTGTAATTGTCGTTAAAAAATGGAGGCAGTATGAAAAAAGTTTTAATGTTTGTTTTGTTTGCGGCAGCTGCAGCAGTTTTTTTCGCAGGGCAGGTTTTTGCCCAATATTACGGCGTTGAAGTAGATGAGCTTACGGCGCCCGGGGCGGATATCAATGTTTCATCTTCGGTAAGCGTTACAAATAACGTGTTTCAGCCGGGGGATGTAGCTCTTTCGTCAACCGGCTATCACAGTATTGGCGGCGCTAATGTTGACATTTCAACGGGCGTAAATATCGGAAATGTTACCGCCAACCGCAATTCAGCGGTTATAGACGGATTAAAAATGCCCGGCGGAAATATATTTGGTTCCAACGTATATATTGAAACGTCCGGGTCGGCAGGAAATGTCGCTTCAAGCGAAAATTTTGTTTCCGTTAAAAATTCGCCGGCTAGCCTTTATATAGACGGTATGGCGGCGACTTATTTAGGAATATACGCTGACAGCGGAATCGGCAATATTACGGCAAATTCCAATAAAGTTGAAATAGATAACGCGCAATATATTAACCGCGTTCTTGGAGTATGGCTTGACGCGTATCAGTCTTCGTCTTCCTTGTCAACTATTGTTTCAAACTCAAACGAAATTTCAATTAATTCTTCACAGACAGGAGGCATCAGGGCAAGCAGAATACAAGCAGCAGGTTTTGCAGGCATAACTTCCGATAATAATAAAGTAACTATATCAGATTCGTATATAGGTCATGAGTTTGGAATAGTTAAAATAGGCAAGAGCGGTGTTGAAAACGACAAAGTGCAGGCAAATAATAACTCAATGTTTATATCAAATTCGAATATAAGCTACAATTATTTATCTGGCGTTGACTTGAGAGGCAAAAATGTAATTGCCAACAATAACAGTATATTAATAACAAACAGCGATTATCTATATAGCATCGATGCAGCTTATATAGACTGGGCGCAAATCAGCGCTAAAGCGAACAATAATTCCGTTTCCATAAAGAACAGCTGGACCGAGTACACCAATCCCTATATATACGGCGCCAGAATATACGGCGGACAGTATGATATGAAAAATATAGGTTACGGCGGTTTTGAAGCGAACAATAATTCCGTACGTATTGAAAATTTAGAAAATAATTATACCACCTACATATACGGCGCTTATGCGAGTGTCAATGCCGGCATAGGAAAAACAAACAATAATTCCGTATATGTTTCAGGTTTATACTACGCCTATAGGGTTTATGGCGGTTATGCAAATTCTTATGACGGAGATCTCACAACAGAACTGTACGCCAACGAAAACATCGTAACCATTATAAATTCAGGATACGGCATAGTTTACGGCGGATATTCCCGTTCGAGAAATTCGGCGGCGGATTATGACGCCGGAACAGACTCTACAGTAGGCAACGGGCAAACTGTAAATTATGCAAACAGCAACAAAGTGTCTATCACCGGCGGATATTTATATGACAACTATATTTACGGCGGCTATGCGCGTTCTAACACGTCTGACGCGCGGGCAAACGGCAATTTGGTTTCAATATTAGGTTCGGATTTAAACTACGGCAATACGCGCGCCGGTTACGTTTATAACGGCAAAAACTCGCTTGCAAATAACAACAGCGTGTCAATAGAAAGCAGCGTCAACATAGGCAGTGTCAGAGGCGGCCTTATAGATTGGGCATGGTTAAGCGGTCAGGCAAACGGCAATTCCGTTTCCGTTAAGAATAACTCGGCTTATTCCGGCACCGCCTATATATACGGCGCCGAAATATTCGGCGGAGATTATTGGAAGTATGGAAATAGTATAACAGGCGTTTTTGAAGCAAACAATAATTCTGTGAGAGTTGAAAATTTAGCTTCCTATAACAGCTCTTATATATACGGCGCATATTCTTATATTGATGCAGGCATAGGAAAAGCAAACAACAATACAGTATATGTTTCAAAATTAATGACAGGTCCCGGAGGCGGTATTTACGGCGGTAAAGCGCAATCCGACTGGGGAGCCCTCACAGCCGAACTGTACGCCAATGAAAATACCGTAACCATTGTAAACTCAATCCCCGGCGAAGTTTATGGCGGATATTCTTACTCTGACGCTACGGCTGTGGATTATACCACTACAACTATAGGCGCGGGCTACGGCAAAACTTTGAATTTCGCAAACGGCAATAAGGTATTTATCTCCGACGTGGCGTCTTGGGGCGGTAATATTTACGGCGGCTATGCGTATTCTGCAACGTCTGACGCGCAGACAAACAATAATTCGGCTTCAGTATTAAATTCTAATTTAAACTACGGCTATATATACGGAGGATACGCTCGCGGCAGAAGCAGCGCGCAGGCAAACAACAACAGCGTGTCGGTAGAAAACAGCTTCTCCGCTGACAAAATTACAGGCGGTTATGTAGAGTGGGCGGATTTAAACGCTAAAGCAAACGGAAATTCCGTTTCAGTCAAAAATGTATCTGCTTTTAATACGAATATGGACATATTCGGAGGCGAATTATACGGCGGAAGTTCTACAAGCAGCGTTTTTGAATTAAACAATAATTCAGTGAGCGTTGAGAATTTAACTTTCGTCGGTAATGGCAACAGCGCAAGAATTTACGGCGTGTATGGTAATATTCATTCAGGCGTAGGAACGGCAAATAATAATTCCCTGTATATCGCAGATTCAAATTTTGGTGATGACTGTTTCACCAGAGGCGCCATGATATGTAGCGATGATTATTATGATACCACTGCAGAATTATACTCTAACGGAAACAGCGCGACGGTTATAAATTCAAATGTCTGGAACATTTTTGCCGGACATGCCTACTCGCAAGCTTCGACTAATACGCTGACTTTTGCAAAAAACAATACTCTCTACATTAAAGGCGGAAGTTTTTATAATATTCGCGGAGGTCAGGCATGGTCCGGAACTGAGGTTGACGGCAGTAAGGCGCAGGCTAATAATAATTCGGTTACGGTTGAAAACGTATCAGGATACGGCAATCAGGTTATCGGAGGCAGGGCGCAAGGGTATTGGGACAACGGAAAGATTGAAGCCGTAAATAATACGGTCACAATAATAGGAGATTTGAACCTCTCGGACGTAATTTACGGCGGATACGCGGAAAATGACGGAGCCGGCGGCGCGGATTATTTTACAGGAAATACGCTTAATGTTATGGGCGGGAATATTAAGGCTTGGGGAATAGGCGGTTTTCAAAACTATAATTTATATGTTCAAGACGTCAATAAGCCTGTTATCTATGTTTCAAACGGAGACGGAATGAATGCATTATCAAGCTACTGGAAACCTGACGGCGCATTAGACCTTTCTTCAACAACTATAAAAATGGTTCTGCCAAAAGGCGCGAAAATGTCTGCCGGAGATGAAATTGTATTAATACAAAGCGGTATGGGCATTGAAAATGTGCCGGACACCGAACAAATTGCCGTAAAACACGGAACGGCTTTGGTGCATACTTTTAACGTATATGTGGACAGCGTAACAAACCCGTCCATACATACGTTAAATGCGGCTTATGTCCAGACAAATCTTAATTCCGAATCAAAATCTTTATCTGAAGGCATAGCAGCTGCTGCAATTGTTTCCGGACAGGGCGCCGATATTGTTACAACCGAAATGCTGTCTGATTTAGAAGACGGACAATATGCTGCGATAGGCGGAGTTTTTGGCGGAAGCTCAAAATATAATACAGGTTCTTCAGTAAAAGTTAATTCGTTAGGTTTGGCGGCGGGCGCAGCCAGAAAATTCGGGTTTGCGAGCGTAGGAGTTTACGCAGAATATGTTAACGCGAGTTTTGATACCGAATACAACGGTATAAAAGGCGACGGTAAAGCAAGCGCTATAGGCGGCGGCGTTATGGCAAAAAAAGACATAAACGAAAAAGTATATGTTGACGGTTTAATAAGAGCGGGACAGGTTTCCAACGATTACAAAACAGAACTTACCGACCAATTCGGGACACCCGCGGATTTTGACCACAATTCAATATATTTCGGTTTTGCTTTAGGCGGCGGTTATGCTTACCAGGTTGACGAAAAAATAAGCATAGACGCGAGCGGAAAATATATGTTTACAAACACCGGTTCAAACGAAGTTGATTTGCAGACCGGCGAACAATTCAAATTTAATTCCGTAATGTCTAACCGTATAAAACTCGGCGCTAAAGGCGATTATAAAGCAAACGATATGTTTACGCCTTACGCGTCGCTGTTTTTTGATTATGAATTGAGCGGGGATATAAAGGCGAAAGTTGATGATATGGAACTTGATATTCCGTCATTAAACGGAGCGACTTTTATTTTCGGAATAGGGACAAAAGCGAAAGTTCTGGAAAGATTGACTTTAGATTTAAGCATAGACGGCTATGCAGGCGTAAGACAAGGCTTTTCAGGATTTTTGAAAGTAAAGTATCAAATCTAAAAGTTGCTGTCATTGCGGCCTCCGAGCCGCAATCTATGATCTAAGAAGAGATTGCGGGTCAAGCCCGCAATGACACAGGGTTTTTAAATAAACAAAGCGGAGCAAGTCTAAAAACTTGTTCCGCTTTTGTTTTTTATAATCAATGTATCATTGCTAGAAATCTCTGATTTTTGTATAATTTCAAGATGAATAAAAAGCAATTAAGCGGCTATGTTTCAGATATAATTGAAGATATAAAAGAAAACGGTGACACAGCCGTTTATAAATATCTTAAAAAATTTGACGGCGTTGATTTATCGTTAAAAGGGTATAAAGTCTCCCAAAAAACTATAGACGATGCCGCCAAACGCGTTTCGCCTAGTTTAAAGAAAGCGATAAAAGCTTCGTATCTTAATGTTTTGTCATACCACAAATACGAATATTCCCAAATTAAAAAAAGCTGGGTCAGAAATAAAAACGGCGTTAAAACGGGTCAAATATATTCTGCGGTTGAGTCCGCGGGAATATATGTTCCGGGCGGAAAATTTCCTTATCCCTCAACGGTTATAATGACTGCCGTTCCGGCTAAAGCGGCAGGCGTTAAAAGAATTGTTATGGTAACTCCTCCCAATAAAATGAGCGATGAAGTGCTTTATACTGCTAAACTTTGCGGTATTACGGAAATATACAGCGTAGGCGGCATTATGGCAGTTGCGGCTCTTGCTTATGGAACTAAAACAGTTAAAAAAGTTAATTTTATATCAGGACCGGGAAATGCTTATGTTAACGAAGCCAAAAGACAGGTTTTTGGCGAGGTTGGCATAGATTCTCTTGCAGGTCCCAGCGAAGTAGCGATAATAGCCGATAAAGATGTTCCCGTAAAATATGCTGTTGCCGATATTATGGCGCAGGTTGAGCATGACGCTATGGCTAAGGCGTATTTGTTTTGCGACAGCCGGGACAAAGTAGCCCAAATAAAAAAAGAGCTTCCAAAAGAAGCGCTTAATCAGGTTGAAATAGAGTTTTGTTCTTTAGATAAAGCGGTTGAAAAAGTAAATAAAATTGCTCCTGAACATCTTGAACTTCTTGTTAAAAATTATTCAAAGCTTGTCAAAAAAATTAAAAATGCCGGCGCGATTTTTGCCGGTTACCAGACGCCTACTTCCGCGGGCGATTATTGGGCTGGACCGTCGCACGTTTTGCCTACAAGCGCATCCGCTAAATTTTCAAGCGGGCTTTCCGTTATGTCATTTTTAAAAAGAACAAGCTATATTGAAATGAATAAAAATAATGCTAAAGCTTATAAAGAAATAGCGGATTTCGCGGGTTCGGAAGGAATGAAGTACCATAAAGAATCTGCCCAGGTAAGGAATAGCTGATTGTTGTCACCCTGCGCGAAGTCAAAGGGGTCGCAGCGCGACGAATAAGGAGCGCAAGTCTGCGACGGGAGCGAGATGTGAGCTCCCCGGAACTATAAATTCATAGATTCTGCGAGCATTCGCCGCAGAATGACAAAACTAAGCGAGGAATAATTGCAAATGAAAGTGGATTTAAGCTGGAGAGAGATAGAATATCTTTTATATCTGATAAACGAATCCGTGTCGAAAAGGTCTAAAAACGGAGCCAATTATCACGAATACAGCGTTGACGATTTAGAACTTATGGACAAGCTTGAATCAGCTATGAAATTTTTTGAGATTGAAAAATCCGGCTTAGGCAAAGCTTCAAAAAATGAGCCGTTAAACTGAGAAAATTATGAAACAAAGAAAAGCCAAAATTAAAAGAATTACAAAAGAAACCGACATTTTGGTGGAATTAAATCTCGATAAGTATTCTAAACCGGAAATTTCCACTACAATCGGATTTTTAGACCACATGCTTGATCTTTTTGCCGCACATGCCGGAATTTCTCTGAAAGTTAAGGCAAAAGGCGATACGCATATTGATGACCATCATCTGGTTGAAGATACGGGAATAACAATCGGACAGGCTTTAAAAACAGCTCTGGGAGACAAAAAAGGCATAAGCCGTTACGGTCACTTTTTGCTTCCGATGGATGAGGCGTTAAGTTACACTGCATTGGATTTGTCCGGCAGATTTTATTTAAGTTATGAAGCTTCAATAGAATTTCAAAAAACAGGATTTAATTACGATTTGATACAGGAATTTTTTTATGCCCTTGCAAGCAACGCGGGGATGACTTTGCACATAAAAATGATTAAAGGGAGAAACAATCATCATATAGCGGAATCGATGTTTAAATCTTTCGGACGTTCTTTAAGGCAGGCAATCGCTTTTACAAAAGGCAAAAAAATTATACCTTCTACAAAAGGCATTTTATAAAACAATAATTAAAAATTATCGAGGTAAAGCAAATGATAGTAATTCCGGCAATTGATATAAGACAGGGAAATTCAGTAATGCTTAAACAGGGTAAAATTGACGCGGAGACCGTTCATTCCACAGATCCGGTTTTTATGGCGAAACTTTGGAAAGCAAAAGGCGCGAAACGCATTCATGTTGTTGATTTAGACGGAGCGTTCAACGCTTTAAACAGCAATAAGGAAATTATAAAACAAATATGCGATTCCGTAGATATTCCGGTGGAAGTCGGCGGCGGAATAAGGAATATGGACAGGCTGAAAGAAGTGTTTGACCTTGGCGCGTCTTATGCTATTTTGGGTACTGTAGCGGTATATAATCCGGAAATTGTCCGCAAAGCCATAGATAAATATGGTTCAGATAAGATAATAGTCGCTATTGACGCAAAAGACGGAAAAGTTGCAATAGGAGGCTGGAAAGACGTTACTCCTGTTGATATGTTTGAACTTATAGATAAACTGAAAGACGCCGGTGTGAAAACTATTTTGTATACCGATATTTCAAGAGACGGTATGCTTTCCGGACCTGATTTTGACGGACTTAAAAAAATCTCAAAAACAGGCATGAAAGTAATAGCTTCCGGCGGAATAAAAACAGTCGACGATATAGTAAAAATTAAAGAATTGGAAAAAGACGGTGTTTTTGCCACTATAGTCGGAAGCGCTTTATATACGGATGATTTTAAGCTTGAAGAAGCAATAAGAAGAGTCGAGTAGGATAAAAGAAGCAGGCTGTAAAAAGGATTTTTTATGCGGGAAATAAAAATTATTCCATGTTTGGACGTCAACAAAGGACGCGTTGTAAAAGGCACAAAATTTGTAAATTTAAGAGATGCGGGTGACCCTGTTGAAATTGCGGAGAGATACAATTCCGAGGGCGCCGACGAACTTGTTTTTTTAGACATTACCGCGACTACCGAAGGCAGAGATACTACGATTGATTTGGTAAGAAGAACCGCCGAAAAAGCGGATATTCCTTTTGCCGTCGGCGGCGGAATAAGGACTTTGGAAGACATAGAAAATATTTTAAACGCGGGAGCCGATAAAGTCTCTTTAAACACCTCTGCTGTAAAAAATCCCGAAATCATAAAACAGGCAAGCGAAAAGTTCGGCAGCCAATGTATTGTTTCGGCAATTGACGTAAAAAAGATTTCAGACGGAAAGTGGAATGTTTTGATAAACGGCGGCAAAACAGATACCGGTATTGATTCTGTTGAATGGGCGAAAAGAGTTGAAGAACTCGGCGCCGGCGAAATTTTGCTTACAAGCATGGACAAAGACGGCACAAAAGACGGTTATGACAACGAACTTTTAAAAGCTGTTTCGTATGCCGTCAAAATTCCTGTTACTGCTTCGGGCGGAGCGGGGAAATTGGAACATTTTTATGAAGCCTGCGTAAACGGCGCTTCTGCCGTTCTTGCAGCTTCTTTGTTTCATTTCAGGGAAATTACGGTAAAAGAAGTTAAAGATTATTTGAAGTCAAAAAATATAAAAGTAAAAGAGTAAGATTAAAAGGGGAGAAATAAAATGTCCGATATAATTAAAAAATTAAAATTTGATGAAAAAGGCTTAATACCCGCAGTAGTGCAGGATTGGAAAGATAACGCTGTTTTAATGGTTGCTTATATGAATAAAGAAGCGGTTTTAAAAACTCTTAAAACCAAAAAAGCAACTTTCTGGAGCCGTTCAAGACAGTCTTTCTGGGTAAAAGGCGAAAGTTCCGGAAATATACAGAAAGTTAAAGAATTTTATTATGACTGCGACGGCGACTGCATAGTTTTAAAAGTCAACCAGATTGGCGGCGCAGCATGCCATACCGGGCACAGAAGCTGCTTTTTTACAAAGGTTACCTCTACAGGCAATACTAAAACCGTAGGCAAAAAATTGTTTGATCCTGAAAAAGTATATAAAAAATAACGAATAATTAATAATGAGTAATTAGTAAATAATAATTTCGGAGTTTCGCCGAAGGCGAAATATATTAAAAAGTTTTCGCAAAGCGAAAACACAACATTTATTCATTATTCTTTATTATTTATTAATTGGAGTTAATATGGCTAAAGTTAAAATATGCGGACTTGCTAATTATAATGATGCTTTGGACGCCACAAATCTGGGCGCGGATTTTTTAGGATTTCATTTTATAAAAGAATCTCCGAAGAAAGTTTCTGAAAAACTGGTTTTGGATATTATGTCAAAACTTCCGCCTTTTGTAGCTCCGGTCGGGGTTTTTGCAAATGAAGACCAAAAAGTTATATCTAAAATTGTTAAAAAATGCTCATTAAAAAATATTCAGTTTAACGGAAGCGAAGCTCCGGAATTTTGTAAAGCCGCGCGAGAAGGTCTTGGCGTAAAAGTTTTTAAGTTTTTTAAACTTGAAAATGAAGAATCTCTTTTGCCGCTTGAAAATTATGCAGGTAACGTCGACTATTTTGTTTTTGACGTTTCTTATACGGACGGAGAAACGGTAAAGCAAAATTACGCGCTTGCAGCAAAAGCGGCGAATATAAAAGTTCCTTTTTTTATTTCGGGATCTATAAAGCCCGAAGATATAGAAGAAGCTCTTGAAATAGCGATTCCTTTCGGCATAGACGGGGATTCGGGGATAGAAAGGCTTCCCAAAAGAAAAGACTACGATAAAATGAATGCTTTTATAAGATATACCCATGGGCTTAAATGACAATTTATAAATAAATTGTCATGTTGAGCGTAACGGCGCAGCCGTGTAGCCGAAACATCTAGACCCTTCGGCTTTGCTCAGGGTGACAGACTAACTAGGAGTCAGGAATTAATGGATAATTTTAAAATAGCTAAAGAAACTCTTAATATTGAGGCGAAAGCCGTTGAACAGCAGATAAAGCATCTTGACGCTAACTTTTCTAAAGCTGCTGCTTTAATTAAAAACTGTAAAGGCCGCGTTTTGGTTATGGGTCTTGGCAAATCCGGGCTTGTAGGCCGAAAAATTTCGGCGACAATGTCTTCGGTAGGAATTCCATCCGCTTTTATTCATCCGTCAGAAAGTCTTCACGGCGATATCGGAATGGTTATGAAAAATGATGTTGTTATAATGCTTTCTTATTCGGGCGAAACCGAGGAAATTAAAAAAGTTTTTCCCGTTTTGCGCAGAATGAAAGTTGAAGTTATCGTTATGACGGGAAAACCCAAAGCGGTTGCCTGGCAGGATTGTAAATGTATAATTAATTGCTGCGTTGAAAGAGAAGCGTGTCCGTATAATCTTGCGCCTACGGCTTCTACTACCGCAATGCTTGCGATGGGCGATGCTTTAGCTTTGACGGTTTCTAATTTAAAAGGTTTTAAAAAAGAAAATCTTGCTTTATTTCACCCGCTTGGCGCTATAGGCAAAAAGCTTACCATGCACGTAAGCGATATTATGAGAAAAGGCAAAGCTAATCCTGTGGTAAAAGAGAAGGCTTCCGTTGAAGACGCGCTTTTGGTGATGACGGGAACGAGAGTAGGCGCCACAAGTGTTATAAATAAAAATGGAAAAATAACGGGTTTTTTTACCGACGGTGACTTAAGAAGGCATTTACAGCAGGATGAGAAAATCCTTAAAAAGAAAATTTCGGAAGTCATGACAAAATCTCCGCGTACTATTACGCCTGATATGATGGCTGTTGACGCCGCGAAAATATTAAAAGAATACAATATTGACAATATTCCTGTAGTAAGCAAAGATAATAAGCCTTTGGGGATTTTAGATCAGGGTGACTTGCTTGCTGAAGGTATTTCTTAAACGGCAATTACGAATGACAAATTACGAATAAAAGATTTGGAGGAATAAAATGGCTACAAAGCAGGCTGAAGTGTCTGATAAAAAGGGTATTTCCGCGGGAATATGGACCAAATGCAAAAAATGCGAACATGTGCTTCTAAATAAAGATTTTGAAGAAAATTTCATGGTATGTTCCAAATGCGGACAATACGCAAGGCTTGGCGCGCGTAAAAGAATAGAATTTATGACGGATGAGGGAAGTTTTAAGGAAACTGATAAAAATATTAAGCCGGTGGATTTTTTAAATTTTCCAGGATATGCGGATAAGATAAGCAAATCTTTATTGAGCGACGCTATAGTGACAGGTGAAGCAAAAATCGGCGGATACAGCGTTATGGTTGCCGTTATGGACTTTGATTTTATGGGCGGCAGTATGGGCTCGGTAGTCGGAGAAAAGATTGTCCGCGCCATTGAAGCGGCTATAGATAAAAAAGTTCCCGTAATAATAGTTTCGGCTACGGGCGGAGCCAGAATGCAGGAAGGTATAATTTCCCTTATGCAGATGGGTAAAACCAGCGCCGCTTTGGCAAGGCTTGCCGACAATGGTTTAGCTTATATTTCTGTTTTAACGGATCCGACAACCGGCGGAGTCGCTGCCAGTTATGCTATGCTTGGCGATGTAAATATCGCGGAAACAAAGGCATTGATAGGTTTTGCTGGTCCCAGAGTCATTGAGCAGACCATAAGACAGCAGCTGCCGGAAGGATTTCAGATGTCCGAGTTTCTTGAAAAGCACGGAATGGTTGATATAGTCGTTGAAAGAAAAGATTTGAAAAACGCTTTGGCTAAGATTTTGAAGTTTTTCTCTAAAGAATAGTTTTTGTCGTCATTCTACGCGAAGTCGCAGAATCTATAAATTAATAGACCCTGCGACTTTGCGGTGACAAAAGGATTTTGTGATGTTCTTTGAATCTTTGAAAGAATACGAAGGAATGAAACCGGGATTATCAAGAATAAAAAAGTTTCTTGATATCTTTGGAAATCCTCAAAATAAATTAAACTGCGTTCATTTGGCGGGGACAAACGGCAAAGGTTCAACGGCTGCTTTTATAGACGCGGTTTTAAGGGAAAACGGTTATAAAACCGCTCTTTATACTTCGCCGCATTTAACGGATATTACCGAACGCATAAAAATTGACGGTAAAAATATTCCGAAGAAATTTTTTAACGAATTATCCGAAAAATATATAAAGTACGCCAGACAATACAAACTTTCTTATTTTGAATATCTGACCGCGATAGCTTTTATATATTTTGCGGAGCAAAAAGTTGATATTGCCGTAATAGAAACAGGACTTGGCGGAAGATTCGACGCCACGAATGTTATTGAAAAACCTTTGGTTTCGGTTATTACTTCAATTTCTTTAGACCATCAGGAAGTTTTAGGCGGTACAATTGAAAAAATAGCTTTTGAAAAAGCAGGGATTATAAAAAAAGGTTCTTTTACGATTTGTTCCAAAGTTCCTTTAAAAGCATTGAAAATTATACAGAGCAAAGCAGGGAAAGTCTGCAGCAAGCTCTGTGTTTTAAGTAAAGATTTTTTTGTGAAAAACGCGACCGGAAATAAGTTTGATTATTCCGGTATTGAGAAAGACATAAAAAATATAAAAATATCTCTTGCCGGCAAGCATCAGTTTAATAATGCCGCCGCCGCTATTTGCGTTACGGAGTTTTTGGCAAAATACGGATATGTTTTTGAAGATAAGAAAATAAAAAAAGCCTTGACTTCTGCGGTTTGGAACGCTAGATTTGATACCAGAACAGTAAAATTTAACAATAAAACGTTTGAACTCATAATAGACGGCGCGCACAATGAAGAAGGAATAAATGCATTCCTTGACTCTTTGGATTCAAAAAAGAAACTAACTTTAATTTTTGCAGTAATGAAAGAAAAAGATTATAAAAAGATAATAAAAAAGATTGCTCCTGTTGCGAACAGAATAATTTTAGCTGAATTGAAAAATACCAGAGCCGTTCCGCAAAGTGTTTTAAAGACAGAATTTTTAAAATATACTGATGAAAATAAAATTTATTGCGTTAGTTCGGTAAAAGAAGCCTTGAGCAGTATAAAAAATCGTGAAAAAACGGCTGTTATAGGTTCTCTTTATCTTGCCGGCGAGATTTTAAAAAATATAAATTAAGCGGGGAAAAAATGTCAAAAGAACAATTTTATCTTGGTATAGATATGGGCGGAACCCACGTTAAAATCGCTATTGTTAATTCTCTGTGCAATATTGTTGAAGAAACGGTTATAGACACAGACATAACCGCCAAACCTTTAGACGTCATAAAAACCATAATTTCAAAAGCCTCAAAACTTAAAAATTATTCTAAAGTGGAATGTATAGGCGTTGGAATTGCCGGAGACGTGAACTGTTTTGACGGAAGCGTGCGTTTTTCTCCGAATCTTCCTAAATGGAAAAATGTTGCTTTGAAACAGATTCTAGAAAAGCTTACAAAAAAGAAAGCTTTTGTAGATAATGACGCCAATACCGCATCTATAGGCGCTTTTTGGCTTGACGCCAAGGCAAAGCCTGTAAATCTTGTATGCGTTACTTTGGGAACAGGCGTAGGCGGCGGTTTGATTTTTAATAAAAAACTTTACAGAGGCTCAAGCTGCACTGCCGGAGAAATAGGGCATATTACCGTTGATCCTTCAGGGCATAAATGTAAATGCGGAAACAAAGGCTGTGTGGAAACCTTTGTCGGCGCGAAATATATTTCGAAATACGCGGTTGAATATTTAAAAACACACAAATCGCCGATAATAGACAAACTTGTAAACGGCGATCATTCTAAAATCACACCTAAAGTTTTGTCTTTAGCGGCAGCTAAAGGAGATAAAGCCGCAATAGCAGTTTGGAGTTATATAGGCGAAAAACTCGGAATACTGTTTGCCTGCATAGTTAATTTTGTAAATCCGGATGCTATTGTTTTGTGCGGCGGCGTAAGCCATGCCGGCAAATATCTTATCGAACCGGCCAAACGTGAAATGAAATCCAGGGCGTTTGCTTCTGCCGTAAAAAAATGCAAAATCGTAATTTCAAAATATACAAATAAACTCGGAGTGGTTGGCGCTGCGATGCTTCCGAAACTGTGATGAAAAAAAAAATCGTTTTTCTTTTTATTTTTCTGTTGTTTAAAGCGGCGGTTTATGCCTACGAAATTGATCTTAATGCCGATAATCTGGAATATGACCAGAATTGCGGAAAAATTTCAGCGTATGGAAATGTTATTATTACCTGGCAGGGCAAAAAGGTAAAAGCGGATTTTGTTGAATTTCTGGTTGATGAAAAAATTATGACCGCTTCCGGCGGCGTTAAAATCGAGGAAGACGGAAATTCTTTTTTTGCCGATAATATAAGCTATCATTTTGAAGGAGAAAGCGGAGAAATAAACCAAACATTCACGTCCGCTGCTTCCGCGGTATTTATGCGTTCCGAAAGCATGCTGCGCCAGGGCAAAGATATCTACGCTGTTAATAATATAAAGATATCAAACTGTGATTTAGACCATCCTCATACGTATTTCAAAGCAAAAAGAGGTAAAATAACGCTCGGAAAACGTGTTACTATTTACAATCCGATATTTTACATTGGCAAAGTTCCTATTTTTTATCTTCCCATAGTAACAAAATCTCTTGAAGGCGGAAGAGGTTTTTCTTCCAGATTAAAATACAAAATTGAGCCCGGATACACAAATAACGGCGGGCTTTCTGTCATGAATAGTTTTGAATACAGATTTAACCAACAGGCTCTTCTTAAGGCTTCTCTTGATTATTTCGGAACGAGAGGTTTTGGTTACGGCGGGGAATTTGATTATTTTACGCAAAATGCAAGAGCTTCCGTTTTTGCTTATAATATAAAAGATTTATCATATGGAATGGACCGCTGGACAGTCAGACCTTTTTATTGGCACAGACTTAATGATAAATGGACAATACAATCTCAGGCTGAACTTATAAGCGACAGCACTTTTAACAATTATTATAATCAAAATGACTGGAACAGAACAATGAACACGCTGCATTCTTACGCGGCGCTTACAAGACAGGGACAGCGTGCCAATTTGATGATAGTTACCGAACGTTATGACAATTATGACAGCTATAAAGGCGAATTTGAAACCACGTCCATAACACTTCCCCAGATAAATTTTACTTACTATCCAAAAAAGATTTTTTGGGGAATAACAAACAGTTTTAATTTGATTTATAATAACAATTACAGGGAGTGGCAGTACGGTTCTGATAATTTTTTTTACAGGAATACCGCTTCATTTAATTACACTTTAGCCAAAGATTATAAATTAGGAAGACGTTTTACTTTAAAGCCTACGCTTGGTATTTCCGAGGAATGGTCGGATAAAAATACTCTAGGCGCAACGGATAATACATTTTTGACAAGATATTCGGCAGGTCTAAACTCGAGATTTAGGGCAACTGGCTGGATGGATTGGAACATAAATTATTCCGCTGTGGCAAGAACCGAAAAAAATTCTTTGCAGATTGATTCTTCAGCGGATGATTATGGAATAGAATCAAACTTTCTTACATACAGTAACTATATGTATGTCGGAAACAGAACAATAGTAAGAAATTTCCTGTCTTATAATTTAAAAGACGACAGACGTCATGTCCCTCAAAGATGGTCGCCTTTTATTACGGAAATAATATATACTCCTAAATACTATATAACTACTTATTTAAGACAAGCCCAGCTTGTAGAGCCTTTTAAATTTCAGTCGCTTCAGTTTGACCTTACAATGGGGGAGCGTGAAAAAGTTTTCTTGAATTTCGGAGCTTTTTACCAAAATTATCACAATAACCCGTCTTTAATCTACCGCGCGCATGAGATCGACAATACTTTGGGATTTGGTTTATGGCTTACCCCGAAGTGGCGCTTTGATTATAATATCAGAACAACTGCCAAACTTGATTGTACATATATAAGAATGAATGAACACGAATTCAGGCTTTACAGGGATTTACACTGCTATAATTTAGGCTTTACGTGGCGTATAAGAGGCGTATACCATGAAGCATTTGTTAAATTCGATTTGAAAACAAATATGCCGTTTAGCAAGACAGTTGAAAATGAAGAATTCAGAGGAGATGAAGTTATATTCTTCCCATGGAGATAGAACTACAGTGTGGAGTTTGAAGAGTTGAGAGTGAAGATAAAGACAAAAAAGTCTGTCATTGCGAGGAGGAAATACAATTTCCGACGAAGCAATCCATTCAAATACATATAATTAGGAGAAACACAATGAAATTATTCGTAACAGGCGGAGCAGGATTTATCGGTTCAAATTTTATAAGGTATATTTTAAAAAAATATCCGAAATACAGCGTAATTAATTATGATAAGCTAACTTATGCCGGTAATCCCGATAATTTAAGGGATATTGAAAAAAGTCCTAGGTATAAATTTATAAAAGGTGATATATGCGACTTTAATTTAGTAAATAAAAGCATAAAAGGCGCTGACGCGGTTATACATTTTGCCGCTGAAACCCATGTCGACCGTTCGATTTCAAGCGGCGGCGAATTTATTAAGACCAATGTTAACGGGACATATTCTTTGCTTGAAGCGTCAAGAAAAAATAATATAAAGAAGTTTGTGCATGTTTCCACGGATGAAGTTTATGGCAGTATTCTTAAAGGATCGTTTACCGAAAAATCTCCTTTAGAGCCAAATAGTCCTTATTCCGCTTCAAAAGCCTCGTCGGATATGTTGGTACGCTCTTATTTTGTTACTTATGGTTTTCCTGCGGTAATTACAAGATGTTCAAATAATTACGGTCCTTACCAGTTTCCCGAAAAAGTTATTCCGTTATTTGTCACAAATGCCTTGCAAAACAAACAGCTTCCTCTTTACGGCGACGGGAAAAATGTCCGCGACTGGCTTTATGTTGACGATCACTGTTTCGGAATAGATATAGCTTTGCATAAAGGTAAATCCGGCGAAGTATATAATATCGGCGGCGGCGTTGAAATGACAAATATTGAGCTTACAAAAACGATATTAAAAATTATGGGCAAACCTGAAACTCTTATAAAACGCGTTGCCGACAGATTAGGACATGACAGACGCTATTCCATAAATTGTTCGAAAATCAGAAAGCTTGGCTATAAACCTAAATTTACGTTTGCAAAAGCCATAAAAAATACTATAAAATGGTATGTCGAAAACGAAAAAATATGGCGCAAACTGACAAAATGAATTCATTTTGTCACCCTGCGCGAAGTCGCAGGGTCTATAAATTCATAGATTCTGCGACTTCGCGCAGAATTGTTCCTTAAAAAGAATATATAATTAAGCGTATAAGGGCGTTGGAAGAACGACGCAGAATAGGGCTAAAAGCCCGCCGTCATCAGGTTCTCCAACG
>Ga0123353_10000901_pt1 | contig 36273 bp, 32 predicted proteins | sample TergutLab28metaG_3_FD_92763 | JGI IMG/M metagenome (GOLD analysis project Ga0123353, IMG submission 92763) | Labiotermes labralis P3 segment gut microbial communities from Petit-Saut dam, French Guiana - Lab288 P3 | ecosystem: Host-associated > Arthropoda: Insects > Digestive system > Gut ... | reverse complement strand
GCCGGGCTGTATATACATTACATCTTTTAGAGTAACCACTTTTGCCTGAATTGGGTTATTGTGGTCGTAATCTAATTGTGAAGCGGTGATAAAGGTAGTAGGCACTTGTTGCGAATATCCCACGACATTGCAAATTCCTGTGGGAATAAGCTCTATCATACCGAAGTAATTAGTAAGGGTGCCGCTAACATTTGTGATTTTATCTCCAATTTCTATGTCGGATTGAATAGCGCCGGCTTGGTCATAAATATAGATTGCAGCAGTTTCATCTTGAATATACTTCACATTTCTATAGGCTTGTTTTTGGGTAACTACAGCTTGTCCTGTATAGGTAAAGACTGTTGTGCCGGTATTGGTTTCATTGTTATATGTTGGTGCTAATGCACGAAGTTCAGCCAAAGTACTGATGCCTTGCGGGAAGATATAAGTGGCTGTGCTTACTGTGCTGGGTTCCATCCCCTCTTTCCATGCTCTGGCTTTAATGGTAGTTGCTGTTGAAACAGGCAAAGGAGTGGAGTATTGGGTGGAAGAGAGACCAGGTTCGCTTCCGTCTAGGGTGTATCTGATAGTAGCGCCTGCTGTGGATGAGGAAATAGTTACGTTAATGGGGCTTGTATAACTTCCACTCGGATGGCTAAATGTGGGAGCAGCGGCATAACCGGCAGGATTGAAATCGGTGATACAAAGATTGTCAATATTAATAGAGCGACTGCCCGATCCTTGATTGTATTTGATAACTCTCACCCTTGCATTCCCTTGTATATTAATGGGTACCGAAAATTCAAGCATTTCACTCCAGGTTGGAGCGGTTACCGAATTGTTTTCCGGTGAAAGCCACGTAATCCCTCCATCGGTTGAATATTCTACATATACTATCCCGCCCTGATGAGTACTGAAAGAGCCATAGTAAAGACTAACAATTCCAATGCCATTAGGTTTATCAAACTGCATTTGAATGACATTAGCACCGTGAGTATTTTCTCCGGGTATGGTTACTGCTCCATTTGCAGGGTCACTGTTATTTGCTCTTAATCTAATAGATACTTCATCAAAGAATCTATCACCATCCATCATTGCAGAAGATCCTGCTATCAACCACTCGCCATTTGGCGTAATAATGACTCTACTACCTGCATAAATAGAGACTTGATCCATGTTTTCAAAGTCCTCAAACAGATTGCAATCCTGCGCAAAAGAACCCATTGTGAATAAAACGAGCAGCAATGCGCTCAGAAAAGTTGTTTTTAAAAATGTAAACGTTCTCATAATAAATTGATTTGGTTTGTATTAAAATTAACGGCAAATATATATAGAAAAATCTATTATTGGTATATATTTTTTATGATTTTTTTGTCGAAAATGCTACAGATAGCAGTCCATAGAGATTAGTGGTTTTGTGTTATTTTATTGAGGGCGCAAAGATACATATTGTAGAGACGCGGCATACCACGTCTCTACAATATTATATATACACCTCCAGCAACCTCGACTTTGTATTTGGCACTAAGTTAACCATCGGAATGGAAGCCGGAATCAGCGCTGTTTCGCCGGCATACAGTACTTCGTGAAAATCATCTCCAAATAGATGCACCTCGCCTTCCACACAAAGATAAACCACAAATGAATTAATGTTAGCGTAGTTCTTTTGAAGGGGCTTGTCGAAAAATATGGCGTTGATATTAAAAAACTCCGATCGGAATAGGGTAGAGGTGGAGTTAAATTTTTCTTCGTATTCAATTTTATATTTCTCATCTTCATTGAAATGAATAGCCTCTAAAGCTTCGGCAATGTGTAGTTCTCGCGGCAGCCCATTGTCATCAACCCTGTTCCAGTCGAAAATACGGTAGGTAATGTCGGAAGGTTGCTGAATCTCTGCAACACGCACCCCTTTTCCCAACGCGTGCACGGTTCCAGCCGGAATAAAAAAGAGTTCTCCCTTTTTTGCCGGATAGAATTGAAGCAAGGAAGCAATTTTTTTGCTTTTCACCGCTTCAATATAGTCCTGTTTGCTTGTAGGTTTGTTAAAACCCGCATAGATACCGGCATTTTCATCAGCATGGATCACATGCCAGATTTCGGTTTTTCCGTTTTGCCCGTATCTTTGCTGTGCCAGCGAATCGTCGGGGTGCACTTGCACCGACAAGTCTTCCTGCGCATCAATGATTTTAATTAACAGCGGAAATCCTAATCCGTTTTGGTCGAAAACAGAATCACCCACCAACTCGCCCATGTAGGTTTCTATCATTTCCCGCAGGTCGTTTTCAGCCAAAAACCCATTGGCAACCACCGATATATTTTCATCTAAATCTGAAATTTCCCAACTTTCCCCGAATTTAGTTTGGGTATCATCGGTTTTACGATACTGTTCGGCGAAAGCGCTGCCACCCCACAGCCGCTCTTTCAAAATTGGCTCAAATTTTAATGGATACAACATTATTAGTGGTTAGTGATTAGTGGTTATAGGCAGGTTTTGATTTTTTCAAATGTTCGTTCAATATCCATGTCTAAACCTACCGAGAAACGGATTAATCCTTCCGACATTCCCATTTCGCGTTGCATATCTTCGGGGACTTCTGAGGAGGTTGATTTTCCTGAATTGCTGAACAGTGTTTTAAAATATCCCAAACTTACAGCCAAGTAGCCAACATCAGCGTCTTGCATTTTTTCCATGATGGCGCTTGCTTTTTCTGCTGTTCCCATATCAATAGCAATCATTCCACCGAAACCGTAGCCATCGTTCATCATAGATTTTAACAAATTATGGTCTGGGTGGTCTGACAGTCCTGGATAGTTAAACTTGATACCCAGTTCTTTAAATCGCTCTGCGAGATACATGGCGTTTTTGCTGTGCTGTGTCATTCTGATATGCAGCGTGTGTAGGTTTTTCAATATAGAGGAGGACAATTTTGGGTCTAAAACGGGACCAAGCAACATGGCGGTGCCACAATTCACATCTGCCAAACTGTTAATAAATTCAGCAGTAGAGCAAATGGCACCTGCAACACAGTCGTTTTTTCCGTTAATAAATTTGGTCATACTATACACAACTACATCAACGCCGAAATTATGCGGTGTAACCATGAGTGGTGTAAACGTATTGTCACACACCAATTTGGCGTTATTTGCGTGGGCAATTTCAGCCAATTTCGGCAGATTGGAAATTTGAAGCAACGGATTGGTCATCGTTTCTGTATAGATCAGTTTTGTATTGGGGCGCATCGCCTGTTTTACCGCATCTAAATTGGAAATATTGACAAAAGTAACTTCGATATTGAATTTCTTGAGATAATTTTCAAAGAAGGCAAAGGTGCCGCCGTAGGTGGTTATGCTCGACACAATATGGTCGCCGGAGTTACAGATTTGCAAAATAGCGCACGTAATTGCCGACATGCCGGAGGCGGTTACCCATGCGGCTTCGGTGTTTTCCATAGCTGCTAAAGCGTCGGCTAAATATTTGTTGCTTGGATTCCAGTGGCGCGAGTAGAGGTAGCAACCTTCGGTTTCGCCCAAAAAAGTGTCGGTCATGGTTCGCGCTTCCAAAAAAGTGTAGGTAGCAGAGTCGGTAACGGAGGGATTTACATCGCCAAACTCGCCGAATTGACGCAAATCCTGAATGGCATTTGCCGGATTAAATTTTTTCATAAAGTTATTATTTCTAATTGATTAATCTTAGATTGGGGTAATTTATCTGATAAGATTTTGTAAGATTGCAAAAATAAAAAAATAAATACAGAAAAAACGGAGAAACATAAAATCTCAAAAAACTCTTAAAAAACAAAAAAAGTATTTTTTTTCGCAATTAGTAATAAAACCATACAAAAAACGTTTGTTACAAGTTGTTTATGAATAAATATTTGAAAATATAATGAGATGATTTATACATTAAAGAGGCATTCTGTTTTCTTTTTGATTCTCCTCGCAGGGACTCTCCTTTCTTGTAATCATAACACATTCTATCATAAATCAATAGCATTAACCAACGAAGTGTGGAATAAAGATTCTGCTTTTGTTTTTGAATTGTCAATACATGACTCTTTACAATTCTACAGGTTTTATATTGATGTACGAAATACAACCAATTATGGTTTTCAGAACTTGCCTCTTTTCTTTACGACTCAGTTTCCTGACAATACGCTGTTTACAGATACCTTAAACTGTATTCTAAGCGATGCGCATGGAAGATGGAATGGAAAAGGTTCCGGCAGGATTAAGGATAACCGCTTTGTTTTTAAACAGAAAGTACGCTTTCCACAAACAGGCATCTATACTTTTTCTGTGCAGCAGGCTTCAAGAGAAGTTGATTTAAAAGGAGTTACAGATTTTGGAATAACTTTACAATATGAATAAAGCAATATCATTTTTTTTAGGTTTGTTAATGGGCATCATGATTTGTATTTTACTCTTTTATTATGATGTTAAAATCTTTGAAGCAAAATGCATTGAAAATACTGAAAAAGAAATTATTACAATTGTTACAACCGATACGGTTTATATTGCAACTCCCTTCAAAGCCAAAAAACAAAATGTAGAAATAACTCCTGTTGAAAGCGTCGTTGTAGATAATGTAGAAGATAGCCATTTTGAAAATGCTCCTTATGTTTATGAAACCGAATTTTCTCTTGATGAAATAGAGCAGGGCGCTCCTCATGCAGATCGGTTATTGCAGTCGAAAACGGTAAAAGTTAAGCTACTTCCACTTGAAAATCAAGAAGCGAAGCAACCCGAATATTTTTTCTATTTTTTTGAAATACAGCAATGGAGTACTCCCATTAAAAACCGAATTACTTATTTTCGAGATAATAACATGTTGAAAATTAAAGGAATGGATGTCGCTAATGTGGGGATCGTTTTTTGGGACAATCTTTATTTATTAGAAATAGGGGATCGTTATTATGCTATTCCTGAAACCAAAAATTTTGAAAAACTAAACCTTATACAATTACCTCAATGAAAAACATTAACACTCCCGTTTATTGGTTGTTGCTATTTTTCTGCTGCTCTGTACTGGTGTCGCATGCACAAAAGTATCCGAAAGCCAAGAAAGTAAAGACAGAAAAAGTATTCAAAGAAGAAGAAGGTTATGAGCCGTATGATGACGAAGAGGAATATTTGGGAGATATATCATGGAAACAGAACGGTTTTGAATTTTATATTGGCGGTGGTATCTATTTTGCGAGCAAGAAAACAGCTAACTATTACAACGGTGCTCCCGGAAGCGACATCAATCTGGATTTGCTTTCTAAAAACAAGTACCACAGAGAGGAGATCTTTACGATATTGAGAAGTCAATACCTTTATATTGATACCATGTTGTTTCGAAAAGATTACAATGACGATTCTAGATATTCTATTGCCATGGATGTTTCATTAGGTGCGAAATACAGGTTACATAGAAACTGGTACATGGAGCTAAGCTATTCATTTAGAAGAGTTAGCTGTGAAAATCTATTTATTTTCGATTTTCCGGGAGGGGTTCAGGGGAACAAAGAAAACCCGCCTTATAGCAACTGGCAACATATTATAGCTAAAGAAGACCGCCACTATATTGACTTTTCGGTAGGCTATATTTTCCAGAATAATCCGGTAGCGAAGCCATTTATTTCACTCGGCGCTCAATTTAACTATGTTAACATAAATAGTTTTTTAGCAATTATTGAAGGTAACCCTTTTGATTTAGTATCTATAGCTAAATATCCTGATTATATTCCGGGGGTGCAGCTTATGCCCGAATACAGGGTTTGGGCAGGGGCTGGCTATGGTTTTTCGCTCACGGCAGGATTAAAGATTGCCGTAAATTCTTCGGTATCGTTAGACCCTGTATTTCAACTATCGGTAGGCAGTTTTGGAAATAGCAAGAATCTGCCTGGTTTTAATAACGATTTTTGTTTCAACTACATGGCGGGAGTTCGTATCGTAATGAACGATGCGCTTTTCTTTAAAAAATAGGTTGTGCCAAGATGTGGCGCACTACATTCTTACTGGTTTTTGCGTTTTGCAATTTGTGTAACAATAAACGAAGCTACATCATCTGCGTAAGAGTTCATTCCAAAGCCGGCGTCGTAGCCCAATTCCTTTGCAAGCTCGTGCGAGATACGCGGGCCTCCACAAATCACCAACAGTTTATCGCGCAACCCTTCCGCCTCCAGCATCTCAATCAACTCTACCAAATTCCCAATATGCACATCTTTTTGGGTTACCGTTTGCGAAACCAACAACACATCGGCTTTTAACTCAATAGCTTTAGCAATAAATTCATCGTTTGGCACTTGACTGCCCAAATTGTAGGCTTCAATCATCTCATAGCGCTCTAAACCGTAATGACCTGCATACCCTTTCATGTTCATAATAGCATCAATACCAACGGTATGTGCATCGGTACCGGTACTGGCGCCAAGCACCACAATTTTTCTGCCAATATATTCACGAATAAATTGATCACTTTCAGACATATCCATTTTATTAGACTCTACCTTAGGAACATGAATGGCAGAAAAGTCCACACTTTGAGTGCAGCTTCCATAGCAGTTAAAGAAGGTAAAACCTCCTGTAAGTTCTCTGTAAAAAACTACTTGCGGGTTATCAAAACCACATTTTTTCAACAGCTGCTTTGCAGCTTCCACCGCTTCATCGCAAGCAGGCAGAGGCAATGTGAAACTGAGTTGCATTTTGCCATCGTTCATAGTGTCGCCGTAAGGTTTTACTTTCGCAAGATCTAAGACCTTGTCGAAATCATTGGCTTGGGTAGAATAAAGGGAAGAACTCATAATATTTGAGATTTAAAGATTTAAAAAAAACACATTTTCTCCGTTCTCTTTTAGCAGTTGCTGCGCGGTTTGATTTTGCATGATGCCTGTACCGAAATCATCAAAGTTATACAAGTTTGGTGTGTCGAACCAGCGTTGAACTTCCATATTTAGTATGAGAGTTTGTGTATTGTTTACATGAACAAAAAACATAATTGGTAGATTTACAATAAAATAGTTGTGTGCAAATTCGGCAACTCCGCTATTTTCGTCGTAAATTTGCCCTATTCCGGTATGGATATTCATATTTTGAATATTCCCCTCTTTATTCAAAAACTTCCCATTGATTTGCATATAGTGATATCCGCCGCCTAAATGATTTGGCCACGAAAAGTTGCTTTCGGGCGGGTTAACAAACCGATTGCTAATATTGTCGTCTCTATCTAACCCGAAAACAAACGAAATAGCAACATATTTTCCTTGTGGTATTCCATCAATTTCCCAGCGCAAGGTGTTCAACAAGCTGCAATCTACATAATGAATTCCCTCATCTTGTGCTATTTCCACAGTTTTACCATTAGCATCATAAAGCAACATTCTTGAGATAAAGTATTTTATTTCATTTATCTGATACTGATTTCCAGCAGTATTAGTATAAATTAACCGGTTGAATTGAGCATAAACTCCGTCAACTGTATGTGTAAAGATAAAAACTGCGCTTCCGTTTTCATTTTTATTGCAGGAAGCACCCAGAAAGATTGAAGCAATCACAGCGAAATAAAATGTTTTATTTTTCATATTATCAGTAATTTAACGCTTTGTTTCTTTTCGGAGCATTTTTTTTCGTAGGGCATTGCAAATATAGAATAATTAATTTCTATTTTTGCCAGTTTAATAGAATTCCGGATGAATCTCCATTTTATTGCGATTGGAGGTAGCGCAATGCACAATTTAGCGTTGGCTCTCCACAACAAAGGCTACCAAATTACCGGCTCTGATGATGAAATTTTTGAGCCTGCGAAAAGCAGGTTGGCAAAATATGCTCTCTTGCCAAACAAAATTGGTTGGTTCCCTGAAAAAATTACCACAGCATTAGATGCTGTTATTTTGGGAATGCACGCCCGCGAGGATAATCCAGAATTGTTGAAAGCTAAAACACTGGGAATTAAAATCTATTCCTATCCCGAATTTTTGTACGAACAAAGTAGAGACAAAACGCGCGTTGTAGTAGGAGGAAGCCACGGAAAAACCACCATTACCGCCATGATTATTCATACGTTGCAACACCTCAACATGGATTGTGATTACATGGTGGGTGCGCAATTAGAGGGATTTGATGTAATGGTGAAACTTTCCGACAAAGCTAAAATTATGATAATTGAAGGCGATGAGTATTTGACATCTCCCATCGATAGACGCCCGAAATTTCATGTATATCAACCAACGATAGGAATTGTAAGCGGTATAGCTTGGGATCATATCAATGTTTTTCCCACTTTTGAGTTTTATGTAGATCAATTTAGAATTTTTGCGGAGATGATCCCTGAAAACGGAAGCTATATTTATTGTATGGACGATGTTGTGTTGCAAGAGATGAGCAACCATGCGAATATTAGCGCAACAAAAACAGGATACGGGGTGCATCCGCATTGCATAGAAGACGGGATTACCTTCTTAAATCTTCCATCAATTAAAACCGGCGGCAATAGTGTTAAAATACCTTTGCAAATTTTTGGGAAACACAACCTCGCCAATATCAACGCGGCGCGTTTGGCTTGCAATGCTGTGGGCGTTTCTGATGAGCAGTTTTACTCAGCTATACAAACATTTAAGGGTGCAAACAATCGCCTGGAGTTGTTGCACAAGAATGAAACTTGCGCAGTTTTCAAAGATTTTGCGCACTCCCCTTCAAAGGTCAAGGCAACCGTAGAAGCACTCAAAATGCAGTTCCCGAATCGAAAACTTGTGGCATGTATGGAATTGCATACATTCAGCAGTTTAACCGAAAAATTCTTGAAACAATACGCCGGAGCAATGAACTGCGCCGATGTAGGAATTGTTTTTTTTAGCCCTGAAACTGTAGCCCATAAAAAACTGCCGCCAATCTCTCCGGAAATGATTTTTAATGCGTTTCTACGTAATGACTTAGAAATTTATCACAATGCTAAACAATTAGAGGAAAGAATACTGAAAACATGTTGTGTTGAAACGGTTTTCGCATTTATGTCTTCAGGAAATTTCGATGGCTTGGATTTGAAAAAAATAGCGAAAAGGTAAATACCTGTCATTTTTTATCTATATTCGCACCCGTTTTTAAAATTTAAGCATCGTACTGATTATTAAGTACTTATGATAATTTGTATGGATTTTTATAACTCTATTTCTGCAAAAAACAACAAAAATTGATATGAAAAACTTATACACTATACCTATAGCCATTCTTTTATTCTTTTTTGGCAATGCGCTACTTGCACAGGAAAAATCGGTGCATGACAGCGGTAAAAAATGTACAGACTACTTAGAAACGTTTAAAGAAGAGCATCATAAATTTTGCAATCTTACCGATACTGCTACGGCGTATGCTTTTTTTGAAGAAGTTAGTTTGCAATTGAATGAAGAAAAAATAAAAAGCAACAGGCGAAAAACAAGTTTGATAATAACTTATATTGCTCTTACTTTGATTATTATCGTTGCAACACACTATTTCAAATTATACAGAAAGAAAAAGAGCTTGTTGTACATGGATGAAAAATATAAGCATTTTGATTTTACACATACCGAAATTTCAGGAAACGGGAAAATTACAGAGGAGCGTGTTGAAAAACAAAACAGCACACCCGACGAGGTTGATTTATTAATAATGAAAGATATAGAAAAACTTATGGTGGAAGAAAAACTTTACAGGGTACATTCTCTCACTGTGAATTGTTTAGCTTTGAAACTCGGCGCAAAACGCCATTATGTATCCCAAGCTATTAATCATTGTTTTAAAAGGGGTTTTAATACCTATATTAACGAGTATCGTGTTAAAGAGGCGACCCGGCTTCTATCAAAACAGGGTACAGATACTTTAACCATAGATGATATTGCCCTCGCTATCGGTTTCAACAACCGGCTAAGCTTCTATCGTGTATTTAAGAAAATGACCGGACTCACGCCTGCAGAATTTAGAAGCGCCTACAAGAAAAACTAACCCATAATTCAGAGTTAAAAAGTAGATACGGTATCATTTTGCAAAATGCAACTATGCAGTTTTTGTTGCATTTTGCAAAATGTAATCCCCATTTTTTTATTTTTAAACGAGCTTGTTTCTTAATTCTAAACAACTTATATTTCAAACAGGGAGAAAACCACAGTAAAAACAGCAACTGTGAGCGAGTATAAACAATAGATAATGCACTACTTTCGCCAAAGTTTTTTTAAATAGAAACGAAAAAAGAGAAAAAATAGACTGTAAAAACCTAAAAACACACAAAACATACAAACATTTAATATTAACAACCGGAGAAGCCGATAGCCGAAAAGTGGAGGCAAAACAAAAAAATTATTTATTACCTAAATGAAAAAAATTAATTTGAAAGCAGCTATTAGTTGCTTAGTATGTGCCATCTTTGCTGTGGCATTAATCTTTACCGCCTGTAAAAAGGAGGAGGACAAAGCGCCTGCGGCGCCAAAAAAATCTATGGCAGTAAACTGCATCAATGAAGGGTTTGACCCTGAGGCTTCGTACACAACCAGAGGCAATGGCGCTGATGGTTGGAATCAAGTTCAAGATTTTATCCCCGGTGGACACCACACTACGTATAATTTCTGGTTGCAAAATGAAGCAGGCGAAACATTTGTTTCTTTCTGCGGTGGTTTTAGCTCATCAGACCTCGGCACAGTTGAACAGGATTTGACCTTAGAATTTGATCAATATTTCGACATTATTGGTGTGCTTAACTATATCAATAATGAATATGGTTCAATTGATGCATGGTCGGGAAATCAAGGCGCGATAACAGACCTTGCTCCGGGAGCAAACACTAAACTTATTGCCCAGTATGCAATATGGTCAATACTTGGACAAATCGTAACATCAGGTGTTCTTGCTATCGACAATGCAGTAGAGAAAGTTCTTGCAAACGGTAAAGATGCCACAGGAACTATTGACATCTATTTCTTGGTAGGTGCAAATTTCCCTACTGATATTGATGGTATCCAACCGCAAATTGTGCCTTATTGTGTTGATTATGGACAACCCAATGGCGGCATAAGCTTCCAGAAAATGAAACTTATTAACGGAGAAGAAGAATTTGCTGAAGAGGGAGAGTTTGCATTTGATTTATTCAAAGAAGTAAATGGGCAATACACCGAAAAAATTGGTACATATACTACCGACGGAATGGCAATGGTATCTGTTTTCGGGCTTGAATCAGGGAACTATGTATTTGTAGAAGTAGCAAGCAATGATTGGAAATTGAATCTTCCTGCAGGTATTAATGGACTTTATTTCACCATTGATGGAAACATAGCTACTTGGAGAGATGCTTTTATGGTAAACAATAATACTGTTGTAAACATCCCTACTACTAAAAAATTAGGACCATCTTACGGCAGCGTAACTGCCACTCAAAAAGGCAATGTTCCCAACATTATTGCTTCTCTTAATCCTAAAAACGGAAATCCGCAAGATCCTCAATCTTTCAATGCAGGTGTTGTATATGGCAGCAACCATTTTTGCTATGCTGCATTTACCAGAGCAGAATTGGAAGCAGGTGTTGAGCTTGATTTTGTAGTAGGAAACAAATTCCAAATCGTAGGAAGCGGAACTGCTAAAATCGAAGGCGGTAACATTGTAGTTACTATTGACAACTTTGGCAAAGGCAGTTTTGGCGTAATGGCTTTCAACCAAAATATGGTTACAAAGAAATTCCCGAAGAACGGAAACATCCATTCTCAAAAAGAGGCTGATTTGAAGAAAGAATTAGGCGCAACTACCGGTTTCAATCACGACAACAAATTGGTTGTTCCTTGCCCGGCAGGAAATACAATCTATTTGTATATCCACTGCGGAACCATTCAATTCTTTCAATAATCTATTGTAAGATAATCAATAAAAGAGGCTGCTCATATAGGGCAGCCTTTTTTGTTAAAAGTATTTAATAGCACACAATGGAAAAAAAGAGATAAAGAGAGTTTTATATACAAGTTACAGTAATATTTCTTCCACCACCTCTCTTATAGTCTCTTTAATCACACTTTCGTCAATTTGTTTAATATATCCTTTTTCTTGCAGCAGTTTGGTTATTTCCTGTGTCTCTCGGATGTCGCTCTTGGCAGCTTCAAACACCTCTTTCCATGTAAGTTTTTTGAGAGCCACCTCCTCTTTAATTGCCTGCATTGCCACGTCGGCGGCAACTTTTGGGAAAAGCTCCCATTCTAGCATATTTGGCATTATGTTTTCGATATTAATGCCTCTGTTTTCGGCAAACTCGGCGATGGAATGTGCGGCTCGGATTGCCATTCCGTCGGTAATTTTTCGGGCTGAAACCAACAAAGTCCCTTTCAGAATGGAGGGAAAACATACGGAGTTGTTTACTTGATTTGGGAAATCTCCTCTTCCTGTGGCAACGATATATGCTCCTGCTTCTTTTGCCTGATAGGGATAAATTTCGGGCACAGGATTAGCGCACACAAACACAATCGGTTTCTCTGCCATGAGCTTAATCCACTCCGGTTTAATTGTGTCGGGTCCGGGTTTAGACAGCGCCACCAGCAGGTCGGCGTTTTTAAATGCCTCTTCCGGCTCCGTAATACATTCGGGATTTGTGGTTTGGCACAGCTCCCACTGGCGGTAGAACAATGGATTGTCTTTGTAGCGTGTATTGTTTTTGTGCAGCGCAGAGCGACTGTCGAACATGATAATCTTTTGCGGGTCAGCGCCATCTGTAATCATCAACCGTGCAATACTTGTGTTAGATGCGCCTGCTCCATAGAGCACCACCTTAATCTCCGACATTTTTTTGTTCACCAGTTTCAGGGCGTTTAATACTCCGGCCAGGGTAACGCAGGCTGTACCTTGCGCGTCGTCGTGCCATACGGGGATATTGCACTCCTCGCGAAGGGTGTCTAACACTTTAAAGCAGTTTGGCTGGGAAATATCTTCCAGATTGATAGCGCCGAAGCTCCACTGTGCTCGTTTTACAAATTCAATAATTGTGTCGGCGTTAGGTTCTCCTGTTTCATCCTTGCTGTCCATACAAAGTGCAATAGCGTCCACTCCGCCCAAGTATTTCATCAACATGGCTTTGCCTTCCATTACGCCCAGTCCGCCGGAGGGGGTGCAGTCGCCGTCGCCCAGCACTCGGGTACTGTCGCTCACTACTGCCACCAGGTTTCTGCGATTACTCAGCTCGAAGGAGGTATCGGGGATGTCTCTGATAGAGGTAGAAACTGCGGAAACGCCGGGAGTGTACCATACATTAAACCAGTTGAACCCAAACAGGGGCGCTTTGGGAATGGTTTGCATCTTGCCACCATAGTAAGCGTGCATCTTTAATGCCATCTTTTTATAAAACAAGGTTTTTGCTTTCGCAATTTGCGCTTCGGAAAAGCTATCCGGAAATAGATTTGTGATTGATTCTAAGGAAATAATTGGGCTTTGCATAGCGATTTTTTAAGCGGCAAAGGTATATGAAAAATGATTTGAAAGTTTAAAGATTTAAAGAATCGGGTTTCAATATGTCTAAATCATTAGCATAGATCCCGTAGCAAAACTTCATTTTATGTTTCCAAATGTATTGTTCTGCCGGTTGGTTGCGGATGGGGAGCTCCAAATTGAAAACATAATTTTTAACCCCTGCCTTCTTTACTTTTTTAAGCAACTTTTTATTCCAAAAAATGCGTTTATAGTTCATGGATATATATTCTATTTTTTTGTCCTTTAGAACAGTCTCAATATTAGAAGTGCCGAAGAACAGTTTTTCGGTAACCATCGGCTTTATCCCAAGTTCAATAGCTTTGTCTATTGCTTCCCATGTAAAGAGTTCCATAATTAGTCTGTTTACAAACAAAAACTCCTCATAAATTCTTTCCGGATCATCAAATTTGTCGGTAACGAGAATAGCATCCGGGTGATTTTCAAACCACAGGTTAATGCTCTCCATATTCATTGGCGTATATTTTCCGGCAATGCGTTGCGCCATAAATTCAGCCTCTGTTTTATTAAGTATGCCACGAGATGCTACAATTTTTCCATCGGCAGTCAATACCAAATCAAGTTCAAACATTTTGCAACCCTTGCTGTAGGATAGTTCTAATGCTTCGAGGCTATTTGTGTAGTTAATGCCATCAATGGAGCCACCGGCGTGGGCGATGAAATGACCCCAATAAGGAGATTCGCTAGCAATGCCGGCACGAGAGCTATTATTACAACAGGAAGATACTGTTACTATTACGGGCAGAATAAGAAAATACAAGCGACTCAAAAACATAAAAAATATTATGTCTGCAAATAAACATGAATTTCTTAAAACTATACACAGCCAGGAAAACTTTCAAAATTTACCGGTTCAAAATTTTTAATACTTTTGCCAGCCCCATATTTAATATCTAATGAATTTCACCGACCAATACTTCATGCAAATGGCGCTGATAGAAGCCGAAGAGGCTCTTGAGCAAGGAGAAATTCCCGTGGGAGCAGTTATTGTTTTAGATAACAAAATTATTGCGAGAGCGCATAATTTAACGCAAACACTGAACGATGTTACCGCACATGCCGAGATGCAGGCGCTTACCTCAGCCTTCCATCATTTGGGGGCAAAATATTTGAACGATTGCACATTGTATGTAACTTTAGAGCCTTGCGTGATGTGCGCCGGTGCGCTCTACTGGGCGCAAATAGGGAAGATTGTTTATGGCGCTGCTGATCCTAAAAGAGGTTACTCGTTAGTAAATGATCCTTTATTGCACCCAAAAACTGCGGTAGTAAAAGGGGTATTGGCTAATGAGAGCCAAGTGTTGTTAGAGGTTTTCTTTAAAAAACTAAGAAGATAATCCTTCATTGTATTACTCTACTAAGGTTGTTAAGTTAGTGAAATTTTGTGTATTTTCGCGCTTCATTAACTCAAAAAATAAAAACTGTGATTTACATGGTTAAGATAACATTACCAGATGGCTCAATAAAAGAATTTGAAAAAGGGATTACTCCTTATCAGATTGCTCTTTCCATTAGTGAGGGCTTGGCTCGTAACGTTCTGGCAGCCAAAGCAAACCAAGATGTAGTATCGCTCAACTTCCCTTTGAAAAGCGATGCGCATATTACGCTACTAACATGGAACGACACTGAAGGAAAAGCTGTGTTTTGGCACTCATCGGCGCACTTATTAGCTGCGGCTGTTGAAGAGCTGTACCCTGGCGTAAAATTTGGGATAGGTCCAGATATTGAAAATGGATTCTATTACGACATTGATTTCATGGACTATCCCATCTCTTCTGATGATTTTCCAAAAATTGAAGAGAAAATGATGGAGATTGCTCATGCACACCCAAAATTTGAACGCCAAGAGATCTCTAAAAATGAAGCAAGAGCGCTGTTTGTGAGCAAAAACAATGAGTATAAAGTAGAATTGATTGAAGATCTTGAAGACGGAGAAATAACACTGTTTCAGTTAGGTGAGTTTACCGATTTATGCCGTGGTCCCCATCTCTTTGATACGGCAAGCATAAAAGCAATAAAATTACTAAACACTGCAGGTGCCTATTGGCGTGGTGATGAAAAACGCAAACAGCTAACTAGAATCTATGGGGTTACATTTCCCAAGAAAAAGGAGTTGGACGACTATTTGCTGATGCTGGAAGAAGCAAAAAAACGCGACCACAGGAAGCTTGGGAAAGAATTAGAGTTGTTTACTTTTTCGCAGGCGGTAGGAATGGGGCTCCCTATTTGGCTGCCCAAAGGCGCCGAATTGCGCGAGCGTTTGGAACAGTTTCTGAAAAAAGTACAGAAAAAATACGGTTATCTACAGATTATCTGTCCGCACATCGGGAATGTGGATCTATACAAAACCTCAGGGCACTACCAAAAATATGCCGCCGATTCGTTCAGAACCATAACCACACCACAGGAAGGTGAAGAATTTTTCTTAAAACCGATGAACTGCCCGCACCACTGCGAAGTATATGCCATAAGACCTCACTCTTACAGAGAACTCCCGTTGCGCTATGCCGAGTTTGGAACAGTCTATCGCTACGAACAAAGCGGCGAGCTGCACGGCTTGACCCGCGTGCGCGGCTTTACTCAAGATGATGCACATATTTTCTGCACCCCAGATCAGCTGAAAGAGGAGTTTTGTAAGGTGATAGATATTATCCTCTATATTTTCAAAGTGTTGAAATTTGAAAACTTTACAGCACAAATATCCCTCCGCGATCCAAAAGATCGCGAAAAGTATATTGGCTCCGATGAAAACTGGGAAAAAGCGGAACGTGCCATCGTAGAAGCTACCCGCGAAAAAGGGCTGCAAACTATTACAGAAATTGGTGAAGCTGCTTTCTACGGACCAAAACTGGATTTTATGGTGAAAGACGCTATCGGAAGAAAATGGCAGTTGGGTACAGTGCAAGTAGATTACAACTTGCCGGAACGCTTTGAATTGGAATATATTGATGCAAACCAGCAAAAACAGCGTCCTGTAATGATTCACCGCGCACCGTTTGGTTCAATGGAACGTTTTGTCGCGGTACTGTTAGAGCATACCGCCGGCAATTTTCCGCTTTGGCTCACCCCGGAACAGGTAATCATTCTTCCTATTTCTGAAAAATATATGGACTACGCCTACGAGCTAAAACAGGAATTGGAAGAACACAACATCCGCGTGCAAATTGATGAGCGCAACGAAAAAACCGGTAAGAAAATTCGCGACGCTGAAGTAAAAAAAATCCCTTACATGCTCATTATTGGCGAAAAAGAGGAAGCAGAAAAAACGGTTTCTCTCCGTGAACACAAAATTGGAGACAAAGGTGTAGTAAAGATAAGTGATTTTGTTTCAATGGTAAAAGAAAAAATACAAGAAGAATTATCATAAAAACTAAAAAAAAATAACAGACAGCAATGTTGAAAAAGAAAAAAAATATTTTTGTGCACACCAAAAAAAAACTGTTATGCGCATAAAATACTCTCTTGGTTTTCTTTTATTGTTTTCATTTTGCAACTTGTTTGCTCAGGAAGACCCCAAATTTACCTTTTTCCCTTGGGCGCAGCCTGTTTATAACCCGGGAACCATGGGAGAAAAGGAAAATCATCTTAATTTTATTGGTATCTTGCGCCAACAGACTATGCTGATAAAAGGATCTGAAATAAACCCTTTAGACATAGATGGCAATAATAATAACAATAATATTAATGATCCTACCAAGCCTCAATACAGAAAAGTTGACGGACAGCAAGTTTTTGTTAATATTGATTCTTATATCAAAAAGATTAGAGGCGCAGTGGGCGTTATGTTTCTCAATGATAAAAACGCTGAAACAGAGAATATTGCTGTCAAATTAGGATATTCTTCAAAGTTTCGTGTTCGTGGCGGAAAGTTAGGTGTTGGGCTACAGTTTGGTTTTTTAAATATAAAGCCTCCTGCATCAGATATTTGGGATCCCATTCAAACAGGCGACCCTACCCTTCAGCAGGCAAACCAATCAGAATCTTATATGGATTTTGATATGAGCTTCGGGCTTCATTATAAAGCGCCTACATGGTATATGGGTGTATCTTGTACACAACTCATTGGCGGTGTTCGTATATCAGGAGAAGACGGCGTCTTCACCCTCCCACAACAACTTTATTTTTCCGGAGGCTATATATGGAATTTGCAAACCCCTGTTCCCTGGTCTATCGAGCCACATCTCCTTATTCGATCAAACCTGTCTACATGGGGTATGGATGTAATGGCTTTGGCAAGATATAACGGAATATTGTGGTTTGGGCTTTCATATCAATTAAATATGGGAATTGCTGCGCTTTTTGGAGCAGTCCCGTTTTACAATGGCGGCAATGAATATCTGAAAGGATTAGAGGTAGGGATAGCCTATACATTTCAAACGAATAAATACAGTTATATTCAAGGTGGCGGATGGGGAGATTTTGAGTTGGTGGTTCGGTACGGCTTCAATTTCTATAAAGAAAGAGCCTTAACAGGATACGGTTCATCGCGCCATTTATATAAAAATCAATACTAATTATAATAATACATATATTTTTGCGTTTCCCAAAATCATAACTTTAATAAAAATGAAAAGATTAGCTTTGTTTGCATGTATTCTAATAGGCTTAGCCGCTTGCAAAAACTCCGGAGACGGGCAATTGGTTGGAGTCTCAAATAAAACTAAATTTATATCATTCACTCCATACGGAATGGTATATATTCCTGAAGGTAGCTTTACTTTAGGAATGGGAGAAAATGACCCATTGCTCGCTTTTGCCTCCCAACCACGCTCTGTTTCCATACCTAAGTTCTGGATGGACGAAACAGAGATCACAAACAATGAATATCGTCAATTTGTAAAGTGGGTAAAAGACTCTATTGCACACGTTTTATTGGGCGAAGCAGAGATTACAGAAACTGAGAAATATGGACACTTCCTCAAGTATAAAAAAGGAGAACGACAAGGTGAGATAATTGAACCCAGATTGATTAACTGGAGAGAAGAGATCCCATGGAACTCTACTAATGAAGAAGTACAAGACGCATTAAGACCTCTCTTTACACAAATTAACACACGATACTATCACTACCGCCCATTAGGAATAAATGTAGCAAAGCTTAATTACGAATATTGGACTTTTGAGTACCAGCTTGCCGCTGCAAAAGAAAAAGAAACCAGCCCTATTGGAGGTATGTTTGCAAACAGACCCAGCCAGGTTGACGGAAATTTGGATAGATTTATCAAAAGACATGAAATAAATATATACCCCGATACTTTGGTATGGATATATGAGTTTACTTATTCAGATAATGAAGCTATGACACGCAACTATTTCTCACATCCGCAATATAGCCATTATCCGGTTGTTGGAGTGAATTGGCTGCAAGCTCAAGCTTTTTGCCATTGGCGTTCTCAACAACGTAATGCATGGCTTATCAGTAGAAACTATCCTATAGAGCATGATTTCACTTTGCCCACAGAAGCACAGTGGGAGTGGGCGGCAAGAGGCGGGCAGCAAGGAAACGCTTATCCATGGGGTGGTCCATATCCTGCAAATCAAAACGGATGCTTCTTGGCAAATTTTAAACCACAAAGAGGAAATTATGCCGCTGATGGAAGTATGTATCCTTCTGTGGTGGCTTTCTATAATCCAAACGACTACGGTTTGTACGACATGAGTGGGAACGTTGCCGAATGGTGCCTGGACGCTTTCAACCTGTCTGCCTCTACTTTTACTCCTGATTTGAATCCCGTTTATAAATATGATGCCGCTCCAAACGACCTGGCTCAGAAGAAAGCAAAGGTGGTTAGAGGCGGATCATGGAAAGATATCAGCAAATATATTACTGTCTATACAAGAGATTATCAATATCAGGACTCTTACACCTCTTACATCGGCTTCCGCACCATCCAGCGAGCAATCGTTAACCCAAAAGATGCAAATAAGGGAAGCGGCTCAAAAGTGTATAGATAGTGGTTAATGATTAGTGGTTAATGATTAATCTCAAACTGAAAACCTTAAATCTAAAATCGTAAATCTAAAATCGTAAATCTAAAATCAAAAAAATATGAGTCTTTACAAAATCGTTCGTAGTAAATTTTATAAAAACGCCATGGCTAAGTTATATGGCATTGGTGCTGCATTGGTAATTTCCGGCGCGCTATTCAAAATTCTTCACTGGAATGGAGCCGACTATATGCTTATGGTAGGTATGATAACGGAAGCAGTCATCTTCTTTTTCTCTGCATTTGAACCCCTCCATAAAGAATATGATTGGGCATTGGTATATCCTGAGTTAGCACAGGCAAGCGGTAATGACGGTGAGCCTAATCTTTCAGTTACACAACAATTAGATAAAATGTTGGAAGAAGCTAAAATTGGTCCTGAATTGATTGACAGTTTGGCTGCAGGAATGAGAAACCTGAGCGAAAATGCTAAAAAACTATCCAATACTGCCGATGCAGCAATGGCTACCGAAAATTATGTTACCAACCTTTCAAAAGCAAATGAAGCCGTACAAAATCTTACTACTATTTATGGCAAATCAGCAAATGCTATTTCCGACACTTCAGATTTGCAAATAAAATCTGTACAGGAAATGTTTGAAGTGCAAAAGCAACATGCTGAAAAATTACAAGAAGTGCAGAGGCAAAGTATCCAAAAAATCGGACAAATTCAAGAGCAAGGAAATCAAACAATTGTTGAAAACTACAAGAAAATAGAGTTAATCCAAGAGTTAGGTAATCAGGCAATTACAGATAACTACAAGAAAATTGAACAGATTCAGGAACAGGGTAGCCATGCCATTGTGGAGAGCTATAAAAAAACAGAACAAATTCAAGAGCAGGGCAGCCATGTTATTAGTGAAAATTATAAGAAAATTGGACAACTACAAGAGCAAGGCAGCCATGCTATTATGCAAAACTACCAAAAAATGCAAGAGAGCGCGGCTACTCTTGCCGATACCTTAACCGAATCGGCAAGAGAGGTGAAAAAATACAAAGAAGAAGTTGATAAACTATCCAAAAACGTAACTCAAATTAATACTATATATGCTAATATGTTGGCAGCAATGACAAGCAAGTGACAAGTGGCTTTAAATCTAAAATAGTAAATCTAAAATCGTAAATCGTAAATCTAAAATAAAAAATAATGGGTGCATCAAATTGTCCGGAAACCCCCCGACAGAGACTGATAGGGATGATGTATTTAGTGCTAACGGCATTATTAGCGCTAAATGTATCGAAAGATATTCTTAATGCTTTCTCTATTGTGGACGGAGCGTTACGAACTTCCAACCAAATTATGGTGAGCAAAAATAACCAAGACTATGCCGAATTGAATCGCCAAAAAGCAATATTGGGTGAAGATAAAGTGGCAAAGGAATTTGAAAAAGCAATGCAAATCAAAGAACTTTCAAGTGACTTGGTAAAATTTGTCGAAGACACTAAAATACGCTACATTGAGTTTGTTGAAGGAACAACAGCCTTTAACCCAGACGGTTCTGTGAAGTGTGTTGCCCAGCTCAAAATGAAAGATAATAAGAGTAAAGCAACTAATTTCATGATTGTTGACGGCAATGCACATAGATTGAAGGAGCGTTTGAGGGAATATAGAGAGCACCTTCTCTCTTTTGTAGATGAAGAAGACCGTGACGCAATATCGCAAACTATCGGTATAGATGTGAACGACAAGTTTACAGATGCAAGCGGAAAGCCTGAAACTTGGGAAGCCCATTATTTTGAAAATGTGATTTTTGCTGCCGGCGTTACACTATTAAACAAAACCATTGGCGAAGTACGCAACGCCGAATCTGGAATATTAAAATATGTAATCCGTTCCATTACAAAAGACGACTTTAAGTTTTCTAACATTACAGCAAAGGTTATCCCAAGGTCACAAATTGTTTTTCAGGGAGAGCCTTATGAAGCAGACGTTATCGTAGCAGCATACGACGACAAGCAGCCTATTGAGGCATGGTGGCGTATGGGAACCGGAGTAATGACTTCAACACAAGGCGCTACACTTGCAAAAGGAGAATTTGGAGTAGCACATTTAAAGATTCCAACAAATACTGTAGGAGACTTTAGTTTCACCGGACTTATCAGAATGATAGGACCTGATGGGCTTCCTCAAGACCATAATTTTACCGATAAGTATATGGTCATGGCACCCTCTGCTACCGCCGCCGCCGACAAAATGAATGTGCTATACGCAGGAATTGACAACCCCGTTTCTGTAAGTGCTTCCGTATCTGCAGAAAAAACATCCATATCCTTAACCGGTGGAACCTATACTAAAACAGGCCCCGGAAAATACGACATCAACATCCCTGAAAACTTGATAGGTAGAACTGTTACCATTAATATTTCTGCCGATATGGATGGAAAACAACTCAATATGGGATCAAATATCTTTCGTGTAAAACGTGTCCCGGACCCAGAAGCTGTGATAGGTGCTAATATAAAATCGGGAGCAAAGATTCCTAAAACAGAACTGCTCGCAAATCCATTCATTTTTGCAAATATGGGTGCCGATTTTGTTTACGACCTTAGATGGACAGTTAATTCCTACCAAGTTACTTTTATTATTAGAGGCATCGAAGATGCACCGATTATTTGTAATAACAGGCAGTTCTCAGATGCAATTAAGAACAAAATAAATTCAAGTAGTCCCGGAACCGCAATCCTTTTCTCAGATATTAAGGCTTCTTGCGTGGTAGGTACACGTACATTAAATACAATTACCGTATTCTTAAAATAACAATAAATATTATGAAAAAAGGAATCCTTCTCATTTTATCGGCAGTATCATTTTTCTTTCTGTATTCGCAAACAGATGATACACAAATTCCACCACCGCTTACTGCTCCATGGGAAATTGTTGAAGTAGGCGAGCGCCAAGGCGCAGTTCCTTATCCTGTTGTAAAACAAGAAGATGTAATGTGGCATGTGACAATATGGAGAGATATCGACTTGCGCGAAAAAAGAAATCACGCCCTCTATTTTCCAACCGAACCACAAGGAATTTATAGAAGTTTAGGGCAGGTGATTATTGATGCTATTGATATGAATAACCCTGATAACGAAGAGGCTCTCCCTCTTTATTTAGATGAATTTTGCAATGTGAAAAGAGATCGAAATGAAGTTAAAAATGTACTTAACAATTCCAGAACAATACCCGAGATTGATCCAGATACAGGAGATGTTATTGGAGAGTTGACCATTAACGATCCTTTTACGGCAGCACAAATTATGTACTATCGCCTGAAAGAAGTATGGTTTTTTGATAAAAACAGAGGGGAGTTAAACGTACGTATTCTTGAAATAGAGCCTTTTTTTGAAGTGGAGAGAGAAGGAGGTACATCGGCAGATGATATGGCATCGGCATTCTCAAAAAGACGGTTAGGACACATTAAATACGATGAATTAAGACCTTATTTAGCCCAACAGATATACTATACACCTCAAAATTCTGCAATTCAAGTTACCTTTGATGATGTTTTAACCTGGAAGCGTTATTTTTCAAGCTATATTATTGCAGAAGGTAATATCCAAAACAATCGTCAAATCCAGGACTATATTAGCAATCCACGTGACCAGCGTTTAGAATCTGAAAAAATCATGACTCAAATTCGAAATTTCGAAAGCGAACTTTGGGAGTATTAATCAAATACAGATTAACAATATGGTTGAGCCGAGGCTGGGTCTCGGCTCAATGTATTTTTAGTACCTCCTCATAAATTTCAAAAATCTTATACGATACGCAACAGCGGCAATCATTAAGCCAATACAAAGCCCAGACCAGACACCAACACTACCAAAATTCAAAACAAACCCAAGCAGATAGCCAATCGGCAGAGCAATAACGAGATAGGAAGTAAATGCTATGAGCATGGCAAAAGTAACATCTGCCAAGCCGCGCAAAGTAGCTAATCCTACCGTTTGCCATCCGTCGAAAAGTTGGAAAATGCCTGCTATAATGCACAATTGTGCTGCTATGGCAATCACCTCAGGATCGGAAGAAAACCATGCCGGAATTTGATGCCGCAACACAATAAACCCTATTGCTGTAACTGCCATAAATACAGAAACAAGGTGCAATGATGCGATGGAAGCCATGCGTGTAGCTTTATAGTGCTTAGACCCAAATTGATGAGATATACGAATAGTGCAGGCAGAACCAACTCCTAACGCTATCAAGAAAGTGGTAGATGCCATTTGTAATACTACTTGATGGGCCGCCAAGTTCACTTCATTTATCCATCCAATCATGATAGCGCTAAAGCTGAACGCCAATACCTCAACTATCAATTGACCGGAAATAGGAAAACCGGTCGCTATCAATCGCTTTAACGCAGGAAAATGAAAGTTTTTCCATGAAAAATAGCGGGTAAATTTTTTCAACGCTTCATGTCTGAATATAAGAATTACAAAGGCTAACGACATCAGAGCTCTCACAATTAAAGTGGTTATTCCGGCTCCTTCTACACCCAAGGCAGGAAATCCGTACTTCCCGAAAATTAACAAGTAGTTTAAAGTGATATTGATAACATTTCCCGCCAAGGTTATCCACATGGCAATTTTTGTATTGCCAACACCTTCGGTAAACTGCCGGCACGTAAAAAAAATAAGAAGAGGAATATTAGACAACAACAACCAATTGTAATATGGTATTGCCAAAGTAACAACATGTTCGGGTTGGTTTAGTTGATAGAGAAAGGGTTCAAGCAAACGAATTACTACAAGCAAAACAATACTTAATACAGTATTGATTAGCAATGCGTTTTGAAAAAACGCTCCAATTTTCCACCACTGTTTTTTTCCGTATGCTTTTCCAACGTGGGGGGTCTGCCCCAACGAAAAACCTAAGCCAAAGATAAACACCAACATAAATATGGAATTGGCAAATGCCACTGCCGCAAGTTCAACCGTCCCCAAAATACCAACCATAAACGTATCGGCTAATGAAACGGTGGCTTGCCCTAATTGCGCTAAAATGATAGGAAAAGCAAGATTTAAGTTGCGCCTGTAGTAGGGGAGAATTTTTTTAAAGTGCACAAAGGATATTGTTTTTTGAGAAGGGGGGGGTTATTGTACCACTAATTTTACAGTTTCACTTCCGGCTTTAATCAAGTAGATACCCTTGCTTAAATCGGTAATGGAAATACGTTGTATTACGACCTCTTCCTTACATTCAGCGTTGTAAGCCACGCTTTTTACCAATTGTCCCGCTAAGTTGTAAAAATCAATACTCCCATGTTGAAGATCGGTAATGGAAAAATGCACATCAATATATTCATTTGCAGGATTTGGAATAATTTTCAAAGCATTATTTATCTCGCCAATTTCTATAATATCAACTTCATGCATAAAGTCGAAACTGATTAATCTCTCTTCGTGTTTAATATTGCTAATTGATTTATTTGAATTTTTCTGCGACCATGATTGCATAGATGGCGTGGTATAATCGGTAAAACTTGTTTTGGCGGGCACTCCGCTCATTTCTGCTAATGGGAATGTACACAATGCTGAGTTAATTGGTCCGTAGCTACTTGAAGTGGAAGTGGGAATTGGGACTGTTGCTCTGGCGCATACAGGATACAAACGTTGCGGGTGTGTGCAATTAATGCAATAGTTTCCCACATCGCTATGTACTCTATAGATAAGCAGTCCTTCTCCCGGTACTCTTGAATCAAATTTAACTTTTTGACGGTTTTCCAATAGAAAATATTCATTATAAGTGGCGGTATTTACTATATATGCTACCGGATTTTCTGCAGAGTTAGGCATATCTGTTATTGTTGTCTTATAACCTAAGGTTATGGGTTCTACCCAGCCAAATTGTATTTTAATGTACATGTTTGGATGCGCAGGGCTGTTCCCCTGTCCGTTATAGTTTCCACTTGCCATGAGATCCCACATGCCTGTCCCTGCATAACTTCCACCTGTTGCATAGTTTGTATCATAAAAGTCATCCGCGCCGAGCCCATGTGTCATTTCATGGCAAATAACGCCAATTGTTGTTACAGCTCCCTGATCCGAACTAAGTTCATTAGAGCAGGAGTATTCCTCAATTCTTTTTCCATTTTGGACAACTGCCGATTGTAATCTTGATTTATGGGGCCAAATTGTTTCTTTACCGCCGCCATCTGCCTGCCCCCTCCCTGCGTAAATGAAATGGAAGGCATCTACCCTTCCGTCGTTATTGGCATCAAAATCTCTGAAGTCAACCTTCTTTGCAACCTCTCTTGCCAGCCATGTTGCAAGCTCCTGACAGTTGTCGGTCCCGCTATTGCCTGCATAATACTTTGAACTGTTAGGAGCTGTAAATATTCCTACAACTGTAACCGATAAGTCAAGCAGTTCGTATGATACTTCTTTGAAATAATCGCGAACACTACCAGTACCATTTCCGATGTACCCCAGTTCGTTAAACAATGCATCGAATTCGTCCACAGATATTTTCATTGCTTTCTCAGGAAACTGTACCAATGCGCAAATCCCCTTATATTCTCCGTATACTCCGCCGTTTCTTTTTGATGCTTTTTCACGGCGCCATTCATCCTCCATATCCCAAACTTTTAACATAAGCTGAAGTTGCACATCACTGTAATACAAGTTCTTTTCAATTGTACTTAAAAAAGATATGATTTCAGCATCACGTTTGTCAATATCTGTAGCAATAAAATCGGAAGGCTGTAAATTCCCATTTTCATTTAATTGAGCATAGGATAGATAACCTGATTTATTAAATAATAATGTATAACCATCCATAGACTCATACCAATTTACACGCTCATCTCCTTTTATCATAACAGTTAGTGCATCGCCGCCAGGTTGGGTCATTACAACCGGATCGGGAATAGCAGGTACTGCATGTAGAATTGAAGCGGGAACTAATAGAAATGTCAAGAAAAAAAATGTTTTGATTTTCGATTTCTTCATCGTCTTAGATATTAAATTTATGATTAACAATGGATTTGATATTATTTTTGAGGTTGGCAAAGATATAAAAAAATGATTTCACAAAAAAATAGTACTTTTGCCACTCTAAAAAATGAATGGTTATTTTTAAAATATTGATCTTATGAAAAAAAATTTTTTTATCACAAACAATTTGTTACACAAATGTTTATCTGTTTTTTCTGTTTTGGTTTTTTTAGCATCCTGCAGCAATCAACAGTCTTCTCCCAAGCTTGTATTTGATTTGGATACCCCCGGAGGTGAAATAGTTGCCTTTTTTGAAGATAATACACCCCAGCTCATTGTCTTTTATAATATAGATGAACATGGGGAGACTCAAGAGCAGGTGGGTGTTGCAGAATATTACCCAAATAAGCAGGAGCGCTGTGGCGGCGCTATGAAGAATGGAAAAAGAGACGGGCAATGGTATCATTTCTTCCCTGATGGCACTTTGCAATCAGAACTCTTTTATGTGGAGGGAGTGGTGCACGGCAGCTATGCACTTTATAGAGAAAATGGAAAACTTTTACTTAAAGGACATTATGACCACGGCATTTGTGATGGCATCTGGTACAGGTACGACGAAAACGGAAAACAAATCAGCAAGGAAAAATCATGCGGCAGCTGCCCAAAATGCTTCACTAACCATTAGCCATTAATTATGATTACTACAAAATTAACCCTCCCTAACACGCTGGCACTTTCTACAACAAATATTGAAAAGGCGTATCACAACCTTATAAATAAAACCGGAAAAGGCAGTGATTTTCTTGGGTGGATCGACCTGCCGGAAGCAGCTCTGCCATCACAACTTGCCGAAATTAACCGCACTGCCGAACAGCTTGCTTCGCTTGCCGAGGTGGTTGTAGTGGTGGGGATTGGCGGCTCCTACTTAGGTGCACGTGCTGTGATTGAAGCACTGCAACACCCTTTTAAGGCATTGTTACCCAGCAATAAAACACCATTGGTGCTCTTTGCCGGAAACAGTATGGGAGAAGATTATCACCAAGCGCTGATAGATGTGCTTGATAGTAAGAATTATGCAATAATCGTAATCTCAAAATCGGGAACCACAACCGAGCCCGCTATCGCTTTTAGAATCCTAAAAGAACACTGCGAAAAAAAATATGGCAAAAATGAAGCACAAAAACGGATTGTAGCAATTACCGATGAGAAAAAGGGCGCACTCAAAAAACTATCCACCAAAGAAAATTACCAAACATTTGTAATTCCAGACGATGTGGGTGGGCGCTACTCCGTGCTTACTCCGGTTGGTTTGTTGCCAATCGCCTGTGCCGGATTCAATATCGAAAAAATAATTGCAGGCGCTAAAAATATGAGAAACAATATCTTGAAAAATAATAAACTTAACGAGAATATTGCCATGCAATATGCCCTTAGTAGATATTTGCTGTACAAAGAAGGAAAAAAGTTAGAATTGGTAGTGGCGTACGAACCGCAACTGTTTTTCTTAATAGAATGGTTTAAACAACTTTTCGGCGAAAGCGACGGCAAGGAAAACAAAGGGATATTTCCTGCAGGCGCTATTTTTTCTACTGATTTACATTCCTTAGGGCAGTATATTCAGGAAGGAGAACGACATCTGTTTGAAACTGTACTGTCGGTTGAAAAAGCAAACTCCCGTTTGCAAATACCGTTCGACACCAACGATTTAGACGGGCTAAACTATCTGCAACAAAAAACAATTCACGAAATAAATTTGGTAGCGGAAGAAGGAACTCGCTTGGCGCATCTCTCCGGAAATGTGCCAAATATTCGTATTGCCATTCCAGAAGTTTCGGAAGAAACACTGGGAGAACTGATATACTTCTTTGAATTTAGTTGTGCGTTGGGCGGGTATTTGCTAAATATCAACCCTTTTGACCAGCCCGGCGTGGAAGCCTACAAAAGTAATATGTTTCGTTTATTAGGAAAAAAATAAAATGAAGAAAATTATTATTGTTAACGGTGTTAATCTTGGAGAGTTGGGCACTCGGGAAGTAAATATATATGGACACACTGACTTCTTTACTTACTTGGAACTTTTAAAACAACGATTCCACAGTGTTGAACTGCTTTATTTCCAATCGAACAAAGTAGATGAACTTGCAGATTTTATGCTGCAACACAAACATTGCGATGGCATAATCTTAAATCCGGGAGCGTTTACCCATACATCGGTAATTTTAGCGGATACTATTGCTGCTATTCAGGCTAAGGTAGTGGAAGTGCATATTTCTAACCTGTTTGGCAGAGAAAATTTTAGAAAAAATTCTCTGATTGCATCAAAATGTTGTGGATCAATTTCAGGCTTTGGAATTTTCGGGTACGAAATGGCATTATATTTTTTAACACATTAAACTTCGTAAAAATCAAACTGTCTTTACACATCAAAATTTAATATCTTATGAAAAATTTATTGTTTGTATCTTTTTTCATCATTTTATCTGCTGCAGTTTTTGCACAAGTAGAAGAAAAACCCGCTAAAAAAATTAAAGGAAAAAAGAAAGAAATCATGGTGGAAGATACTACTCCCAAAGTTCCCGAAATAAAGTTTACCTTTCTAGTTTATGATTATGGTAATATTTTGAAAAATGCAGACGGAACTTGTTATTTTGAATTTAAAAACACAGGGGGAGCTGATTTACAACTCACTAATGTCTCTTCATCGTGCGGATGTACAGTACCGCAGTGGCCAAAAGAGCCAATCCCACCCGGACAATCAGCCCAAATAAAAGTATCTTACAATACAAGTAGAGTTGGCATAATTAATAAAAGCGTTTATGTTGACTCGAACATTGGAGAACGGATAACACTAAGCATTAAAGGCAATGTTTCGGAAACTCCGAAAGAGATTGTACCGGAACAGAAAACATCTCCACTAATGAACAATTAATAATTAACAATTAAGAGAAATTTAATCTAAAATCTAAAATCGTAAATATAATCTTGTACCCCAAATAAATTAGATGAAAAAAACAGTATTACTTTTTAGCACTTGTATGGTAATAGTATCTTTTGTTTTTGCGCAAAGTAAAGCGAAGAAAGATGTTGAGCCTCCTTTTGCGCCTAAGGTTACTACCGGTGCGGAGATAGAATTTGATATTGCTACATTTGATTATGGCACTTTAGAGATGGGAGAAGTAAAAGCTGGCGTTTTTACTTACAAAAATGTGGGTAGCAGACCGTTGGTGCTGTTCGATGTAATTGTTTCGTGCGACTGCACCGAAGTAGAATGGCAAAAGGAGCCGGTAATGCCGGGTAAAACAGGTACAATTAAAGCTGTTTATACAGCCAAAACTGCCGGCGTGATTGCTAAACAGGTTACAGTACAATCGAATGCACAAACCGACAGGATACGGTTGCAGCTAAAAGGGAATGTAAAGGAATAAAAGAGGCTGTCCGTTTTAAGACAGCCCCTTTTGAGGTATAACTAATTATAAATAAGTGGCTTTATCCAAACCAAATAGTTTTTTATTATTGCTATTAAATTACACCCTGGTCAATCATGGCATCGGCAACTTTGATAAAGCCGGCAATGTTGGCACCTCTTACGTAGTTGATGTAGCCGTTGCTTTCAGTACCATATTTTACGCAATTTGCGTGAATGTTACTCATGATAGCTTTGAGTTTTTCATCAACTTCTTCGCGGGTCCACGATAGTTTCATAGAGTTTTGCGTCATTTCAAGTCCGGAAGTAGCAACACCGCCTGCGTTGGCAGCTTTGCCCGGAGCGTAGTGCATTTTCTTTTCATGCATGAAGTGGATTGAATCTGCAGTACAGCCCATGTTGGAAGCCTCAACCACATATTTACAACCGCTAGCGTACAGTCTTTCGGCATCTTCTTTGTTCAGCTCGTTTTGGATAGCGCAAGGCACAGCAATATCTACTTTAGCTTCCCATGGTCTTTTTCCCGGGAAGAATTTTGCATTCGGATACTTGGTTGCATAAGGAGCTACAACATTGTTTCTTGTGGCAAGCAGTTCGGTCATGTAAACAATTTTTTCTCCGGTAACACCCTCTTCATCGAGAATATATCCATCCGGACCGGAAATACATACTACTTTTGCGCCTAATTCTTCTAATTTAAGTGCAGCGCCCCAGGTAACGTTTCCAAAGCCTGACAATGCCACTCTCTTACCAACAATAGTGTCATTATGAGCATCTAACATTCCCTGTAAGAAATAGATAGCTCCAAATCCTGTAGCTTCCGGGCGGATAAGCGAGCCTCCGAAGTTCAAACCTTTTCCGGTAAGAACACCTACGTGTTTGTCGTGAATTTTCTTGTATTGTCCGAACATCCAGCCCACTTCGCGAGCGCCCACGCCGATGTCGCCGGCAGGAACGTCGGTTTCAGGTCCTAAATATTTTTGAAGCTCGGTCATAAATGCTTGACAGAAGCGCATCATTTCGCCTTCCGATTTACCGGTCGGGTCGAAATCAGAACCACCTTTACCACCACCCATAGGAAGCGTAGTTAAAGAGTTTTTAAATGTTTGCTCAAATGCCAAAAATTTCATTGAGTCTTGATTTACACTTTTGTGGAAACGGCATCCTCCTTTGTAAGGTCCGATAGCCATGTTGTGTTGCACACGGAATGCGCGGTTTACATGTATTTTCCCATTATCGTCCACCCAAGTAACTTTGAATTGAATTATTCTTTCGGGTTCCAAAATTCTTTCTACGATAGAATACTTATCGTATTTCGGGTTTGAGTTAACAAAGTCAACGATAGTTTCGAGTACTTCTGTAGCTGCCTGAATGTACAAAGGTTGAGCGGGGTTCTTTTCTTCCAGCTCAGCGATTAATTTGTGAAGATCCATAAATGTGATTTTTTTTTAAAAGGTTATTATATAAAAATAGGGTTTAAAATTTCGTTGGCGAAAATAGTATTTTAATTACACGGTGAAACGCTTTAAAAATATTATTATTGTAAGCTTTCACTAACAATTTCCGCCACATCCTTCACCTGAAAATTACAGCCATAATGAAATGCTTTTTTACACATTGGGCAGGAGGTGACAATAAGGTCCGGATTTTTATTCAAAAGATTGTGCAAGGAGGCATTTCGTATTTTCTTTTGCTCTTCTTTATCAAGGGCGGTATTTCCCAGATTGAAGCCGCAGCACAAACTTTTCTCTTTTTCGTTTTTAAGTGAAAGAAGTTTAGCAGTTTTTTTCAGTACATATCTAGGGGCTTTGTAAACGCCGCAGCCTCTGCCCAGTTCACATGGATCGTGATAGGCAACTTTTATATCCTGCTTCGTTATGGAAATTTTATTTTCTTTGATGCACTTTTCAATATATTCGGTGTGATGAATCACCGGAATGTTGAGTTTATATTCTTTTTTAAATGATTGATAACAAATAGGGCAGGAGGTTACCAAAAGGGTGGCGTTCGATTCGCGAATTAAGGAGGTATTTTTTCTGCGCAACTCTTTTGCTTGTTGCTCAAAACCTTGTTGTAGTAGCGGTCGTCCACAGCAGATTGTTTTTTCGGCATCAATATGCCAATACTTTTGCCCTGCAGCTTCAAAGATATTCTGCATTGCTTTAATTATTCCGGGGGTAAGGTGTGACATACATCCGGAATAGTATGCAACCCTTCCTATAGCATTAAAAGGTTGAATGGCATCTACATATTTGTAATTTCCCTGAGTGTCCAATTCTTTTTTGTAGCGTGTTTGCCGGCGAATTTTGGTCAGCTCTAACCCTACAGGGCAATCTGCTACGCACCGATCGCACATCAAACAGTTGTTGCTAACCTCCTCTTTCAGCCGTTTGTAACGAAGTTCCCGAAGCAGGTAAACCGCTTGCACATCAGTAATATTCAGTTCTTTATTCAAAGGACAGTGGTCAATACATATTCCGCATCGGGAGCAGGCGCTCAATTCAAATTTGGTAAAACCGGTAGGCTTATCATCTTCATGGATTCCCAGATTTCGAAAATAGATTAATAAGGGTTCTGTAAGGATGTGCATATAGCGTGAAAAAGGCAATGAAGTAAAGAAGATACCAAGAGCCAAGGAATAGAAAAACCACCATGTGGTTTCAAAATACCAGAATGTGTCATTACTTACACGAGGGAGGGTAGTACTTATGAGCTCTCCAAGAGTGCCGGTAAGAAACCCTCCGTTGTGGTATCTGTTTGCTGTGATACTTTCTGCAATAAGCCGCAACGGAAAAATAAGCCACAGAGAACCCATCGTGAATTTATCAAAAAAAACATGTTTGGCAGGTTTTTGCATCCCCACAATTTGGGAGTAAATGCGTTTAAATACGGCGATAAATAATCCCGACAACACTATGCAAAGCAGTAAATCCATAAGATGGTTGAAAAAGATTTCTCCATTAAAATGAGGAAGCTCTTTTCCGAAATATTTAAAGAAGATAGGCACCCAAAAAGGATGCCTGTCGGCAATTGCTATGCTTGCTTCAAATGCACCCACTACAATAAGTAGAAACCACCCTAGCGCAATACTGGTGTGCATATATCCCAATAAGATCCTTTGTTTAAAAACTTTGCGATGAAAAAGCACTTCAGTTATTACTTCAAAAATGGCAGGAATAAATCTCCACGACAGAATATTTTTACGCAGTAAAGTGCGTTGCAGCCGGTCGAATTGCCGTATCCACCTGACCCATTTGAATACACAAATTCCAAATAGCAGAAAAACACCAATGCAAAATGGGATGATAAACGGGTTGAAATATTGAGACATAATGGCTATAGATCTTTTTCTTTTAGAATTTTACGTAAGTTTATTACGAGTGCGCGGAGGTTTACTCCGCGGGGGCACACTAAAGTGCATTTTCCGCACAGCATACAAGGTTTGAGAGTTTCTGCAAGGCCATTGTATAGGCCGGCGCGAAACATGGTGTGTATTTTGCGAATATTAAAATCGGTAAACTGTGCTGCCGAGCAGGTTGCCGTACAGGAACCGCAACGAATACAACTACGGAATGAACCTACCGCTTCTTCCAATTCTCCTAATGGGGCGCGGTCAATATCTAAATTAATTGTACGCCCTTCATTTATTTGAAATCCGAAATTGACCATAATGCTATAATTTTTTTTCCTGCCTTAGAATTAATTCATAAAACCAATCTGCAAAAACTCTTGACAAACCTCTTTTATATACTTTTCTGAATATATAGTTGTCTGCTTTCCGGTTTCTTTCAATAGACCCAGGGTGTTGAAGCGGCAAGATGGGCGCGGTTTCCTTCATTAACTTTCTGATACGGCGTCTTCTTTTTTTGAACCCCACGTTGGTTACAAGGTTCACATTAGGAGAGATGCACAAACCGCTGTGCATCCAAATATGAAAATTATACTGATATTCCCAATAATCTAAGTTGTACTTACTTAGCGTATTATAGATACGGTGACAAAATATTTTCTCTAAAGGATTAGTTACATATTTGTTCACAACGTTATTGAAAAGTTCATCTGAGTTTTTTCTAATTTCAAGGTTAAATCCTTTCCATGCACTGCGCCAGGTTGCAAAACCCCAAATGAACGAATATGCCGTGTAATGATAGGAATCTTTGAGATATTTCTTCCTGCGTTCCAAATAATTGGCTCCAATGTGCATAACTTCTGGAACATTACGATATCTTTCCAACAATTGCTCGCAATAGTGAAAAAAATCAATATTGGGCAGGGTGTCATCAAATAAGATAATCCCTTCCTCTTCATGTTCAAACAACCATGAGATAGCTTGATGCACATTTTTAGATTTACCGAGATGTTCATCGTGAAACAGATATTTTATTTCACACTTCCATTCCGGCATAATAACGGAGCGTGTTTTTAAGCAAATTTGATAATCAATAGGGATTTTTCTATTGGCGCCATCGGCTGCTACATAGAGTTTTTCGGGCTTTATTTTTCTAATGATTTGAAACAAATTATGTGTTTCATCAACCCGATTATACAATATTAATAGTACAGGAGTTTTAAACATAACGCTATCTTAATTTTGATTGGCGAAAATAGAAAAATTAAAGAATATTAATATTTATCCATTTTTCGTTTTTTTTTTTATTTTTGACAATTCTTTAATTAGCAACTTGCTCTCAAAATCTTAAATCTCATGGTTAACCGAATTGTTCTTGTTGGCTTCTCAGGAGCGGGAAAATCTACTATTGCCAAAAAAATAGCGCGTTATTTCAATTTTTCGGTGGCAGATACGGATAAAATGTTGGAGGAAAAATACAAGATTTCGGTGTGTAATATTTTCGAGAAATATGGCGAGGTTGTTTTCAGGCAGCTGGAATATCAAATTTTAGAAGAAGTATTAAAACAGGATAATGTAGTGATTGCTACTGGTGGTGGCACTCCATGTTCTTTAGATGTTATGAAACTTATTAACCAAGCGGCATTCTCAATCTATATCGAAATGTCATCAAAATCGTTAACACATAGATTATTGCATGCTAAAGTGCCACGCCCACTCATAAAAAACAAAACCAAAGAGGAACTCCAAACTTTCGTCACTGAGCACCTGGCACTACGCGAATCGGTTTATAAACAAGCACATCTTACAGTAAATGGAGAGGATTTTTGTTTACAGAAACTGCTTCAGTGCTGCGAGGTAAGAAGCAGAACGGCTAACGTTTAAAGCTATCAGTTAGTAATGGAAGATTACCTTTGCCGTTTCTTGTTAAATAACGCAATACTACTACACAAAGCCACAAGCAGCAGCAAGCCGGCAAGCCCAAATCCCCAATAGTTCACCGTACGATATTCTGCCGTAAGAGTATAGTTATTAAATAGTAATCGCATTCCATCTACTTTCCAAATTAATGTGTTGCCATTAATGATGGGCGCATTGGTTTGCGCAATTTTACCCGAGACTACAAGTTCGTAACTGATTACATTAAAAATAAGTTCTTCTACAGCATTGAGATCTTCAAAATCTTCATCTAAAATTGCAGAATTGGCATTGTATAGTTTTGAAAAATAGGAAGTTTTATAAAAAATATCCAAAACATTACATATTGCTTCAGGAGTAATGTTATGTGTTTCATCTTTTACAAACTCCATGGTTTGCTTATAAATGTTCTCTTTATCAATATCCAAATTATAGTTGGGAGTCAGTTTTTTAATGCTTTCAAAACAGATTTCAAAGCGATTTCTCCCGTGCCACCTCCAAAAATTATCGCCAATTTCACTTAGATATTCATTCAGCTCGGTACCATTCATTATTTTGTAGTTGCAGAGTTCGCCCTGAGTCCAAACCATCTGTTTTTCTCTACTTAAATAATCATCAATTGAAATAGGAATATCGTACTCTAATTTACCATATACTGCTTTGAATGAATATCTTGTATAAAATAATCCGTTTTTTTTTAGGAATGATTCTTGGGGAGCAGCCAATGCTCGCTTAATTGGATCACAGTGGATATTTTGAGCAAATTGCTCAATCGAAGCAGCCTCTTTACAGATTTTTACGTTTAACTCTTCTTTTTTTCCAAAAAAGTTATAGTGAAATGTTGAGTCGAAACGATGAATATTCCAATCTGAATCAAGTTCAAACAAAAACGGATTTTCGGAATTATCGCCATTCATAAACTTTTCATTTCCATGCGCATAAATCTCTCGTTGCACCTTTCCGTTTTTATCAATTATTGTTATCATTCTATAGTGTGTGCCGCAAGATGTTACAGAAAACAATATTACAATTGCTAAAATAGTTTTTAGATTTTTCATATTTATAGAATTTTTTGTTTTTGAATTTTATTTGAATAAAACGCCTGCTCTCTTTTTTGGCGCTCTTTTTTTATATGTATCCAATCGTTAAAATCTGTTAAAGTTTGGTTGCCATCATTTATATTGAAATGCGTGTAAATTGAGGGTCGTTTACAGGTTGTATGACCT
>Ga0123353_10000900_pt1 | contig 36274 bp, 35 predicted proteins | sample TergutLab28metaG_3_FD_92763 | JGI IMG/M metagenome (GOLD analysis project Ga0123353, IMG submission 92763) | Labiotermes labralis P3 segment gut microbial communities from Petit-Saut dam, French Guiana - Lab288 P3 | ecosystem: Host-associated > Arthropoda: Insects > Digestive system > Gut ... | reverse complement strand
TCTCAAAAGGGGCGAAGCCCTATTAACTTGATTGTAATAGAAAAAGGCGCGAAAAATGAATGAAAGGAGAATCGCATGGTTAAATCTTTATTGCCGGATGCCTACAGACCGCTTTCCGATGAGCTTGTCAGATATACGGAAGCCGGTAACGTTTTGGAGTGTATGTTTGCAAGTCATCGAAACAAAGGAATCTGTGTTCAAAAATTGGATGCAAATACATATGTGGATACTCGAACGGGAGAAATTAAAGAATTCAATCATAATGAATCTCGTGCTGATGACTTAAATTCTGTGCGTCAATCATTAAATAATCTCTGTGATTACATCAATACTAATGTAACTAATACTAAGGACTGTTTATGGATAACGCTTACTTATGCTGAAAATATGACAGATTCAGAACGCTTGTACAGAGACTTTGAAAATTTAAAAAAAAGGTTGAAGTATTGGCTTAAAAATCAAGGGCTTAAAGAACTTAGTTCTAAAAACCCTAAGCTTGAAAAACAGAATAGTTCACCCTTTGAATACATAGTTGCAATGGAACCACAAGGTCGAGGTGCTTGGCATGCTCATCTGCTGTTGATATTTCCTGAAAAAGCTCCATTTATCCCAAGTGAAAATCTTGCTGAAATATGGCGTAATGGCTTCGTAAAAATCAAAAAGCTTGATAACGTTGACAATGTAGGCGCATATTTAACCGCATATCTTGGCGATATGGAACTGAAAGAAGCGGTTGCAAACGATGTGTCCTTTGATAAATATCAAATCCATGAGGTAGAGATTCAAGGCGAGGATGGAAAGCCGCAAAAGAAACGAATTGTCAAGGGTGCCCGGCTTCCCATGTATCCGTCCGGATTCCACTTTTACCGATGTAGCAACGGGATTAAAAAGCCGACTGTCGAGTACATGACCTACGCGGAGGCAATGGAAAAGGTTGGCGCAGCAACACCAACCTATGAGCGTACGGTAGAACTCACTGACCCAGAGACAGGATTTCGTATCGTTATCAGCAGACAGAAGTATAACATAATTCGTAAAAAAGAGCAAGGGGTAGATTCTGATGACGGTAGAAATGGCCTTCAACGAGTTTTTGATAACCCAGCAGCTGAGGGGGAACAGTCCAAAGACGATAGAGTATTACCGAAGATGTTGCTTACCACTCCTTATGTTCCTTGGATTGGATACTGGCACGGAACAATTCAAGAATTCGCACCTGAGGAGCTATTTTCTCACCCTGCGTCAGCGGAACCTATCAAGCAACAGCATAAAGAGCTATACCAAGGGCATCAAGGCTTTTTTGACCTGGATGTACCAGGAGGAATACATATCGGACAACCTTGCTCAACGGTGCACTTTACCGAAAGCTCAGCGCAAGACAATAGACGTTTTGAGTTCCGAAGAGATTGCCGCCCTCTTTAAGAGCTTTGACATTAAACGTTATGGCAGCCTTAGGGATTTCTGCATCTGTGCTCTGATGCTGGATTCGGGCCTACGCCGTGCTGAAATTGTTCGGCTAAAATTGGGTGATGTGCACCTCTCTGAGGGTTATATCATCGTCAACGGTAAGGGCGACAAACAACGCATGGTTCCTCTTGGTTTCCGTTCCCGAAAGCATTTGATAAAATACATCGCCCTGCGACCTGTGGTCGTTACTCATGATTCACTGTTCTTGACAAAGACCGGAACGCCTATCACCGAGTACACCATTCACCGCCTGTTTAAGACCCTCAAGGCTCAAAAACTCGCCCAGGGCATTTTTATTCCCCGCATTCATGCGCATTTGCTCCGGCATACCTTTGCTACCCAATATCTGGAGAACGGCGGTAACATCTACGCTCTACAGCTTATACTCGGTCATACCTCATTGGACATGGTGAAAAGGTACGTCCATCTGACCCAGGCGAAAACCGTGGTCAACTTCGCCCAGTACAGCCCGTTGGATAACCTCCCGAAACGATAAGAAAAGCCTGCTGCTTCGGGGCTATCCCCCTTCACAACAAGCCTGGTCCGAGTGGCGAGACTTGAACTCACGGCCTCTTGACCCCCAGTCAAGCGCGCTACCAACTGCGCCACACCCGGATACGCAATCAACGAAAGATAGCATAACATGCTTTCTTCCAATTGGCAAGTAGTAATACAAATTTTTATTAAAATAATTCGCGTTAGGGGATGGATGGAAACCGTCCGCCCTTCTCAATTGACTCCCTCTAATAACCGCCCAAAAGCATGACAAAGAATCGCCGAGAAGATTTTATTGCGGCAGAAAACGAAAAAAAGAGGTAAAAATTGCGATATTCCCGTGAATCAGCGTCATATTCATCCTGGGTCCCATCCCCTTGCCCGTTTTTGGGGCAAAAAGGGCGCAGTTATCCGGCAGCCAACCGCCGCTTTCTTTTAACCCAATAGGTGCGTGGCATTGCCTATGCGGTAGGCGGTTACAATCCGGCCCCGAAAGGGGGTGACGCGATGGAGTATATAGTCTTACTAATCATTGCATTAGTTGTGATTGCGTACATCCTGAACGATAAAAAAGGAGAATAGCCGCCCACACCTTCAAATGTAGCGGCTATTTTCTTTAGCAACTTCACTGGGGGCGTAACCGCTTACACGGCAGTGCCACCATCTATAGTATACGCATCACAGCCTAGGTTGTCAAGTACAATCTAGCTATTTTTTAACTTTATCCGCGTCCACCCAGCCGTAGACGTTGGAGCCGCCGCGCTGCCGTAGTGGTACCCGCCCAGGAAATTGACGATGCTGCCCTTTCCGATGGACGCGGCGCTTTCCTCCACATAGACATAGGCGTGGGGGTCCAGGTAGGCGGTGCTTCCGCTCTTGCGCATGGCCAGGTGCAGGTGGATTCCCGTGCTGTTGCCCGTGGTGCCGGTGTTGCCGATGACGGTGTCTTTTGTCACGGCCTGGCCGGCGCTCACAAACAGCTTGTCCAGGTGGTAGTAGAGCAGGTCGCGTTCTATGCGCGGGAAACGTACCCAGGCGAACAGCGCGCCGGTGCTGTCCTTCCCGGCGGAGAGCACTGTGCCATTTTCCAGGGCGTACTGGGGCCACTTCTGGCCTCCGGTTCCGTAATCCGTGCCGTTGTGCGTCTCTTCTTTGCCGGTGAGCGGGTTTTTACTCTTTCCGAAAGGGCTTGTGATGTACCAGTCAGTACGTCGAAAAATTCGACTAACTAAAGCTTCTTTTCAAGCTCATCAACAACGGCCTGCTGCTTCATTATTGCGGACGAAGTTTGGTTTATTTCCTTTGGATTGAATGCATTCGCAATGGTTCCGCTGACTTTTTGCAACGCCGCTTTCAAGCCTCCGGCCCTCTTCTCTACCTCAACCGCGCCCTTCCGAAAACCATCTGTATCTATATCCGTTCCGATGGTAACAGAACCATCATAGCGCCTGCAAAAACAGGCGTTGTATTGACAGTGTTCCCTATACTATGCTAAAGTATAGCCGTGTGGCATTTCACAGCCCTGTTTTACCGTTTACATAGGGTCAAAACGCATTAAGATTCCGGCAAAGTTACCGTGCCGCCCGGCACCACCAGGCGCCTTTTCGGGTTGACATATTCCCACACCACTTCTCCGTCTCCCCCGATGAATTTCGCGCTGTTCATCACAATTTCCGCGTCGTCCGCCTTGCTGACGCCCGGCACAACAAATACAAAGGGCGCGTCGGACATCAATATTCCGGTGACGGGGCTTGTGCTGTTGTCAATATAGATCTCAGTCACATAGCTTGTGATTTGCGCGGTATTTTCCGAAAAGAAAACGATGCTCTGCAGCCGTTCTCCTTCGGCCGTCTCCGCAAAGCCGAACATATAACAGACGCCCACGGGGCTTCCCGGCTCCAGGTCCGTGGAGTTGAGACTGTCCGTAACCGGCGTGTAGCGCTTGACTTTCCGGCCGAATATCGCTTCCTGCTGGAATACATACAATTCCTGTCCCTTCTCCATGTCACCGTTCGCGGTGGCATTGTCGCCGCCTGTGGCCACATAAAAGCAAAGGCCGCTGTTGCTGTCGTCTTCCACCGGCACAAATTCCGCCGCGCCGCGCAGGCTCTTCTCCGCACAGTAGGCAATCAGGCCTTTTGCGGACAGGGTGTCGCGGTACAGCATCGCCGCTTGAATCCCGAAGACCAGTACACCGACCAGGGCCGCCATTGCCAGCAGGATTCCCAGGTACTTTACAATTTTTTTTGTCATTTGTCTACCTCAATCTTAATGTTCGAGTGGGCAACAGCCCATAAAAAGCGCGGGGTGTGCACTTTTTACGCACCAAAGTATAACACAGCGCAAACAGATTATCAAGCGCAAAAAAGCCGCCCAAAAGCGGCTCAGTTTTATACTGCTTTCTATACCAGAAAATCCAAAATTTCCTTCGCGATCAGTTTCGGCGCCATGCCGATGTACTCCGCAGCCAGGCGGGCCAGATGATACAGCATATTGAGAAAGTTGGTCAGCATATTCTCCGCGGCGCCGGTGGGCAAATCCACATAGTCCGGCGTCGCCTGGCCCCGCACGGTTTTCCGGATGCCGAAGGTGTCCATCTCCGTCAGTTGGCTGCCGTTGTCCGCGTCCACCGTATAGGCGCTGTAGCGCAGCGTATCGCCCTCGATGCGGATGGCCGAGAACACCGGCAGGCCGGGCTGCAGGCAGAGGGCCGCACATGCGAGCACCTCTTCCGGAGCGCTGTTGTTGACGGCATACTGCTTCGGGCCGGCCGCATTGTTGATGACGTGAACAATGCCCTGCGGGTCGAGCAGATCGCCCTCCGGCGTGTAGGTCAAGTCCGCCTCCGCCGCGCCGCCCCGCGTGGGTTTTGTGCGCAGGTACATGTGGTCGTGGCCGCCGAGCACCAGGTCGACGTGCAGCTCTTCCAGTACGGGCAGCAGGCGGTTGCGCAGCAGAATCGCGTCCGCGCCGTTGCTGTGATTCCCCGCGGAGTAGAGAGAGCGGTGGAGCAGCACGATCTTCCAGTCGGCAGCCGAACGGTTCATGTCGTTTTTCAGCCAGTTAATCTGCTGCTGGGACATGGGGTACAAGTCGTTGGTATTCAGCACCGCGAAGTGCGCGTTTTCATAGTCGAAGGAGTAGTAGATACCCGTAATGGTGCTGCCGCCGCTCTGGTCGGAGAGATTAAATTGGCTGTGAAACCAGCCCTGGAGCCAAGTGAAACTGTTCTCGTAGTTGCCTGCGGCGGGGGCAAAGGTGGTTCTGAGATGAGTGCGCTGGAACGCCTGGAAATACCAGTCCCATTGCTCGTCCGTGCAGCTGTCGACAAAGTCGCCCTGGTGGGTCACAAAGGCCGTTTCGGGGAATTCCGCGAAGGCCTGGTCCAGCACGGCGGCGGCGCGCTCATAGTCCGTGAGATTCCCGGACTGAGTGTCCGTGACGGACAGGAACGTAAAGCCGCTGCCGGCGGCCGGAGCCGTGACGAAGCTGCCGGTTTCGCTCCAGCTGCCCGCCCCGACGCTGCCCACCTGATAGTAGTACCGCGTGCCGGGCTCCAGGCCCTCCGCCAGCACCTTGTGGACATAGTCTCCTCTGAACTTCTTGCCCGCTTCCCCGAGATAGAGCACTGCGTCGGAGAGGTTGCTCCGCTTGCCCAGCCGGACGGCGCTATCGCCCGCTTCCTCCGTGTACCAGCTGAAGCCGCGCGCGGTCTGGCTGTCCCCGTTGAAGACGACGGCGACGCGTTTGAGGCTGCCGGCGCTTTCCGTGCCAAGGCCGAACATGCCGGGCAGAATCAAACAAGCCGCCAGCAGCAACGCAAACAGGGCGCTGGAAACTTTCAGCACTTTCTTTTTCATAAAGGAGCAACCTCCTTTTTCGACAAGTAACGGGCAACCCTCCTGTTTGTACCCGGGGAGTTACCCATTTGTATTATAGCATATCTGTGTTTCAGATGTCAACAGTTTTTTCTTAAAAATTTTACAATTCGTTCACAAGTCGCGAATTGCCTTTTTTTCGCGTTTTAAAACGCGGCGGGACGTCGGGCCGACAGCGGCGTAACCGCTGCCCTGCGGGCGTCCCCTACAGGATTTGCATTGCTACACTACTATCATAAAAAATGGGGCAACTCGAATTTCTTGCCTCTTACTCGGCCCGCCGCGTGGAGGTGGCGCGCAGACTCTGCCGCGCTTTGCGGATCTCATTGACCGAGGTCGTGAGGGCTTCATCGGTCTCGCGCATGATGTCCTCCACGAAGTCGCTCGCCGCCGAGCGGATTTCCGAGGACCAGCGGTTGGCCTTGGAGACGGCCTCCTCCGCCTTCCGGCGCGAACTCTCCAGCAGTTCCTCCGACTGGCGCTGGGCGCTGCCGATCATACTTTCCGACTGAGCCTTCGCGGAGGCCAGGGTGCTGTTTGCCTCGTCCTGAGACTGCTTGCGCAGGTGCGCGGCGTAGCTCTTGGCCTGGCGCACCACTTCGTTTCCGTCAATCAGGGCCGCCGCCTGCTCCTGGGCCTGGGCAACGGTGCGCTCCGCCGAGGCCTGGGCTTCGGCGATGGTCTTTTCTTCGCGCTCCTTGGCGTTTACTATGGTCTTCTGGGAAATCTCGTCCGCCTTGGACATCAAAGCCTTGACCTTGCCCTCCGCGTCCGCGATCATGTCCTGTGCCCGGGTCTTCGCCGTGGTGAGCACCTCGGTGGCCTCCTGCTTCGAGCGCTGCAGAATCTGCGTGCGGTCCTGAGTGATTTCCCGCGCGGCCGCGACCTCCTGGGGCATATTCATGCGGATATCCTCAATGCAGACCTTAATCGCCGCGGCATCCACCATGGTCTTTGAGGTCAGGGCCAGTTTCGTTCCCGCATCCAAAATGTCCTCTATGCGCTCGAGCAATTCCTCAACGTTCATCCGACTGATTTCCTTTCTCTAATCCGATTTACGATATCGTCACATACCGCCGCGGGTACAAATTCCGAAATATCCCCGCCGAACTCACAGACCTGCTTCACCACGCTGGAGGACAGGAACATGTATTCGGCGCTGGCCGTGATAAACACGGTTTCAAAGTCCGGGTTCAGCTGTTTGTTCGTCAGCGCCTGCTGAAACTCGTCCTCAAAGTCCGAAACCGCGCGCAGACCCTTTACCACCGCGTCCGCGCCCCGTTTGTGCACGTAGTCCACGAGCAGGCCGCCGTAGAGGTCCACCTCCACCCGTTCGTAATCGGTCAGGCAGCGGCGCAGCAGCGCCACACGCTCCTCCGCCGTGAAGCAGTAGCGGTGCTTGTGGTAGTTTTCCATCACGACGACGATGACCTTGTCGAACAGTTTCAGCGTGCGCCGGATGACGTCGATATGGCCCTTCGTCACGGGGTCAAAGCTGCCCGGACAGACTGCGGTTTTCATCCCTGAATTCCTCGATTGTTTCAAATTAAAGCTTTTTTGTTGTGTCAGCTCAGTTTCCGAAATACTGAAACCGCGATTTTTCCGTAGCGGTAGACACGCGGCGCCGCAAAGACTGCGAGGGAAGCGGGCAGGGACTCCTCGGCGGGGTGTTCGCAAACCACAATACCCCCTGCCGTGACCCGCTCCGGCAACAGCAGCAGCGCCTTTTGCAGCAAGCCCCGCGCGTAGGGCGGGTCCAGAAAGACCAGATCGAATTGCTCCGCCGAGTGCCCCAAAAACAGGAGCGCGTCGGTCTGCTGTACCCGGCCGGAGCGTGTAAAACCCGTACGCTCGAGGTTCTCTTCAATCAGGTCGACGGCGGCCTTGTCCGAATCCAAAAACAGACAGTCCGCCGCGCCGCGGCTGAGCGCCTCAATCCCAAATTGACCGGAGCCTGCGAAGGTATCCAACACCTGCCGGCCCGCAATATCAAACTGTATGATATTGAAAATGCCTTCCTTCACCCGGCCGGCGGTCGGGCGCAGGGCTTCGCCCGGCAGGGTCTTCAGGATACGGCCCCGCGCGGAGCCGGTAATGACTCTCATAAGCCGAAACTCCAGCCTGTTCTTTCCCCATTTTGTGAGAGGAATCTTATATATTATTACATCAAATAGACCAGTTGTCAAGCACTGTCGTTGTTTGTCTACTGGTAGAAGTGTGCGAAAAAACGCTACCTACATATTGTGGTACAAATACATTCTAGCGTCGAAAAATTTCAGTATTACAGCGTACTGCGCATTCCAAAAGACAGATTTAAGAATAAATTAACCGAAAGTTTTCGAATTCTTTAATTGTGGAACACGTCATACACCGCCTGGGCCGCCGGGCGGGACATACCGCTTACAGCGGCAAGGCTTTCCAGGTCCGCCGCGCGGATGGCCTGCAGGGTCTTGAAGTGGCGCAGCAGGGCCCTCGCCCGCTTTTCGCCGATGCCCTCTATGGAGGTCAGGCTGCTGGAGAGCGTTGCGCCCTTGCGCTGTTGACGGTGAAAGGTGATGGCCCAGCGGTGCGTCTCGTTCTGAATTTCCGCTACCAGCGTGAAGGCCTGACGCTTGGAACTCAAGGCGATCTCGCCGCCGTCCGCCGCGATGGCGCGGGTGCGGTGGCGGGAATCCTTCACCATACCGAACAGCGGAATTTTCAGGCCGAATTGTTCCAGCACGGGCAGCACCGCGTGGACCTGGCCCAAACCACCGTCCAGCAGAATCAGGTCCGGCAGGCGGCCGAAGCCCTCCTGGGCTCCCTGCTCTTTTTCCCAGTGGGCAAAGCGCCGCGTGAGCACTTCTACCAAGGAGGCGTAGTCGTCCTGACCGGAGACGGTTTTGACCGTGAAGCGCTTGTAACAGCGTTTGCAGGGGGTTCCGTTGAAAAAGACCACCATGCCAGCCACGTTTTGGCTGCCCGCGGTGTGGGAGACGTCGTAGGCCTCGATGTAGGCGGGCGGCGCGGACAGGCCCAGCAGAGAGGCCAGTTCGTCCAGGGCGGCGGTGGTTTTTCCGGATTTCCCCGTGTGCTGGCTGAGCTGCTGGGCCGCGTTGGCGCGGCACATCTCGATCAACTGGCGCTGCTCCCCCTGTTCCGGCAGGTCGAGCTTCACTTTTTTTCCGGCCTTTTCGCAGAGCCACAGCTCCAGCAAGTCCGCCTCGTCCACCGGGCCGTCCCAGGTCACACGCCTGGGGACGTCTTCCCGCAGGCTGTAGTAGCGCTGCAACAGCTCCCGCCGGGCCTCCGGCAGGTTTTCCGGCCGCTCTATCAGGAAGGTCTCGCCGTCCCGCAGCCGGCCCTGGGAGAAGCGCAGCACGGCCAGGCAGGCCATGTCGGTCTGGCTGTCGCAGACCAGGGCGAACACGTCCTGTTCTTTATGGGTGACGGACACGACCTTCTGCTTTTCCTTGAGGCGCTCCAGGGCCTTGATGCTGTCCCGCAGGCGGGCCGCCGCCTCAAATTCCAGATTCTCCGAGGCGGCCTCCATCCGTCGTTCCAGCTCCTTCAGGGCGGCCTTCTCGCCGCCGCGCAGGAATCCCAGGGCGTCCCGCAGATTCTGCTCGTACTCTGCCTGGCCGATTTTTCCCGCGCAGGGCGCCGCGCACTGGCCGATGAAGTAGTGCAGGCAGGGCCGCGATTCGCCGAAATCCCGGGGAAACACCTTCGCGCACTGGGGAATGCGGAAGATTTTTTTTGCCTCGTCCACCGAGTGGTTGACCACAAAGGCGCTGGTATAGGGGCCAATGTATTCCGCATCGTCCTCCGCCTTGCGCTTCACCGCGTAAAAGTTGCGCCAGGGCCCCTTCGTCACCCGGATATAGCGGTAGCCTTTGTCGTCCTTGAGCAGGATGTTGTAGCGCGGGCGATGCTGTTTGATCAGGCTGCACTCCAGCACCAGGGCTTCGAATTCGCTGTCGGTCAGAATCGTGTCAAAATCCGCGGCCTGCTCCACCATCTTCTGCACCTTGACCCAGTGCTCCTGATTGTTGAAGTATTGGCTCACGCGGTTTTTCAGCGCCTTCGCCTTGCCGATATAGATGATTTTCCCCGCGCTGTTTTTCATCAGGTAGACCCCGGGGGTCTGGGGCAGCGCCAGGGCTTTTTGGCGCAGGGCTTTTAATTTGTCTTGCATAGTCACCATCGCGTCTCCTGTAAAAACCTCCCCGTGTCTAACGTCTAATATCTAAAATCTAGAAAAGGGCAAGCCGAAAAGCCTGCCCGAGAAAAAGCGCGAAACCAAAAATGTATGGTACTATTCGGCGAACCCGGAATCCACCAGCTTGACCAGCTCGTCCACCGCCTGTTCCTCGTCCGGGCCGCCCGCGATGATGCGGATTTCCATGCCGCCCATGATCCCCAGGGACAAAACGCCGAGCAGACTCTTGGCGTTCACGCGGCGCTCCTCCTTCTCGATCCAGATGGAGGACTTGAACTCGTTTGCCTTTTGAATGAAGAAAGTCGCCGGACGTGCGTGCAGTCCGACCTGATTTTGCACAAGGACATCTTTCACATACATATGTTGATTTCTCCCACAAAAAAATTCAAATCGCGGACTAAGGCGCTTTGGTACTACATATTATAGCAGAAAACCAGCCCGCGTCAACGGATTCCTCGTCCATTCCCGATAATTCGTAGGGGGGCCCAAAGAGCATCCCTGCGTCCACTCGATGTTTGTTGATTATGTCTATAAAAAACGCGGAGTTATGGCAATTCTGCCCAAGAGGTGGGACGCGCCCTGTGATTTTGATAAAAGACCTCCTCCAGACCCAGCGCTTCGCAGCGCTCTTTTTGCGCGGGGATATCCGTGAACAAGTCTTCCGGTTTGTGGGCATCCGTGCCCAGCGTAACCAGCCTGCCGCCTGTATCTCTATAGAGTTGCAGCAGCTCCGAGCCGGGCATGGCCTCGCTATAACCTTTGCGCAGGGAGGAGGTGTTGATCTCCAGCGCGATCTTATTTTTGCCCATGATTTGGAAGATCTCCCGCAGCTGCGCCGTCTCCCAGAGGGACGCCCCGCCGTAGCGCTTGGGGAAATCCGGGTGGGCCAGCGCGTCAAAGCCGCCGTGGCGGACCGCCGCCTGCACTTCCTGCCAGTAAACCGCCCAGCTCTCCTCATTGGAGATGCCGCTGGGGAGCACCTCGCTGGCGAAGAGGTCGTTGACCCAGTAGTGGATGCTGCCCAGAATGAAGTCGTAGGGCCGCTTCCGGGCCTGTTCCAGTTCCTGGGGGTAACAGTGCGGCTCCGAGAATTCCAGGCCGCGCAGCAGGGTCAGCCGGCCGCCGTAGCGCGCCTGGGCCTGCGCGAAGGCCGCGAAGTAAGCCTCCGCGCCGTAGTAGCCGTAACCCTCGTCCCGGGGGTTGTGATCCAGGTGGTCGGTAAAACAGAGTACTTGCACGCCCAAAGCCAGCGCCCGTTCGCAGTAGGCCTCCATGGTGGCTGCGGAGTCGCAGGAAAAATGTGTATGGATGTGCAGGTCGCAAAGCAAAGCCGCCCCTCCCTTGCTAGATATTAAATGATGTGATTTTTATCGTTTTTTCGTAGGAGACACAGTCCCCTGTGTCCCCCTACAACAAAACAAAACGGGACAAGCCGCATTGGCCCGCCCTTCGGCGTTTGCCGTTGATTCTGTCAAAGCAGCCCTTTCAAATTCAGCTGTTCCACGTTCACTTGAACCGCGCCGATGGAATAGTCACAGCCGCCGGGCTTGTTGTTAAACCCGCCGTGTTCGTCACTCCCCGCCGTAATCATCAAATTGTGCTCCCGGCAGAATTCCAGCAGAAAATTCGTGATTTCGGCGGTATGGGAAGTGTAGTAGCATTCAAAGCCGTCTATGCCGATATCCAGAAACTGACCGGCCATCTCTTCGCAAAGCGCCAGATCCTGCCCGGCAATTTCGCCGAGGTGCGCTAGCACCGCATATCCTCCGGCGCCATGAATGATTGAAATCACTTCTGCGGCAGGCAAAAAGTCGCTGTCTAAAGAGACGCTGTAGTTGCGGACAAAGGCGGCAAAATCCGGCCAATTTTTTACGATGCCCTTACTTTTTAGGTAATCGATGCTTTTCCAGCCGCCGTTTTTCCGGTTGCGCTCATAGCGCGAAAATTCTTCCATGGATATGTTTGGGTAATCCGCCGCTATTTTTTCAATCAGTTGATTTCCCTTTTCGGCAAATATACCGCGGTCATAGCGGAGCAGTTCCGTCAAGGCTTTATCCTGCATATCAAAACCGTAGGCAAGCACATGATACTCCACACCGTCCAGAACAGAGATGATTTCAGCGCCCATGATTAGTCTTATTTGTTCGGCGGCGCAAAAATCGCCGTGGCGCAAATAGGCGTCAATCGTTTCATGGTCGCACAGGGAGAGTACGGAGACGTTTTGCGCCTTCGCTTTTTTTACAAGTTCCTCAGGACTGAGTCTGCCGTCTGAGTACCAGGAGTGAATGTGCAAATCCGCGAACATGAGAGCATCTCCTTAATTTTCACTTAACCAACGCAAACTGATACGCTTCCTTGAGCCACTCCAAAATCTGGCCGTCCACCTCATCCTCATTCTGGATGATCACATGGTGCGTCCACCTTCCGGGGTAGGGCTCCACCGCCACCGCGACGCGGGGGTCGTCCAGCCTGCGGTTCAGCCCGAAGGTCAGGATGATGCACAGCTCCGGCCAGCCCTTCCTTCTGCGGAAGGGCAGCGACACACAGGCGAAAAGATACTTGTTGGAAAATGAAATCTGTGTCTTTTGCACTTTGATTCTAACGGAGTCAAATTCCGCGCAGATCATCCCCTGCACCGCCTCGTAGAGGGGCAACGCTCCGGGCATTTTATCAAAAAACAGAAGAATATTCTGGTCTATTTCTATTGGATAACCATTCATTTTTATCACCCCTGATACACAAACCCGACCGCATGGCGTTCGTCCTGCAAGTTGCCCCAGGCCTCCCAGCCTTTGTCCCGCAGCAGGGCGTTGTCCTGCTCCAGTATGGGGTAGCCCGCAAAAAATGCGTCAAAGCGTTCGCAGGGGTAGCTTTCGCACAGGGCGCACATCTCCACGCCCTTCTCCCGTACGCAGATTCTGACCGCGCAGCCGGGATTGCCGCTGCCTTCCCGGCAGGAGCTACAGGTTCCGTTTTCCGCCATGTCTTTCAGGAAGGGCCAGAAGCCGTCACCCCCTGGCATAAAATGGATGATTTCTTCAAATCCGGCCGCTTTCATTTCGCCATATAAAATTTTTGCCGCGGGCTGGATTTTTGCTTTCACAGAACAGTTTTCACAGTAAAGGCCACAATAACAGGCATAGTTTTTATCCATAAGTACAGCTCCTTTCAGCGCTTCGGCAGCTTTTTCCCGCAGGCGGTGCAGATTTTGTTTTCATGGAACTGCGGGACGCCGCAGCGCTTGTTTTTGCAGAGCACCATCAGGCTGGCACCGCAGTGCTCGCAGCTGTCCTGCACGAACGTGCGGTACAGGCAGTGGGGACACTGGATATACAGCGGCCGGCCGCAGCCGGAGCAGAGCGCCTCCCCTTTGCGTATCTCGCGCAGGCAGCCGGGGCAGGCGTAGCCGAAGGGGAACCGGCTGCCGCAGGCAGGGCAGAAGGCGGAATCGCCGCCGATGAACGTGCCGCAGCGGAGGCAGGGGATGTTGTAGGTGGCCATAGTGGCTCCTCCCGGTTTGTTTACAGTGGGGACTGATAATTGTATTGTAGCAGGTTTTTGCGGGGAGCGCCAGTGGGAAATACAAAACGGCGGCCTATCCGTTTTGGATAGACCGCCGCTGTGTAGGGGGCGCCCCTGGTTTCATACTGGAGGGACGCCCAGTGTGCGTCCCCTACTTATAGGCGATATAACAATAACTCACCCCGGATTCGTTCAGCTTTGGCTGGCATCCGCCGAGGGCATAGGCGCTGCCGGACAGCAGCCGGAAGCCGCCGGCCGTCAGCTCGATGCCCTGGGTGCCGTTGCTGTCCGTGGCGGCCAAACCCCAGTAGCTGGCGCTGCTCTGGCCCGCGAAATTCACCAGAACCGGCGGGTACTGCCGCGCGAACACCAGCACCAGGCGCGGCGAAAAGTCCAGAGAGAGTGTGCGGGTGGCCGCGTCCGTGCCGAAATACGTGCCCACGGCGAAGGGCTGGCTGAAGCGCTCTTTCTCCGCGCCGCTGAAGTGTTGCGTGGTGTCCGTGATGTGGCTGCCGCAGAGCAGCTCTTTATTCAAAAAAGATTGGATTTGCAGGCCGGAACTCTGGGCCGGGCAAAACTCCGCCGCCACGTCCGCGTAGGCGTCCAGCACGAAGGCGTCCCGGTCCCGGTCGGCCTTGACCCGGGTGCAGCCGGATTCGGTGATGGCCAAATCCGTCGCGAAGGTTAGGCAGTCCAGGATGTCGCAGAAGATGTCGTGACAGCGCGCACCGCCGGAGGCGTAGGGCACATGGATGCCCAGCTTGACGCGGATGTCCGCCCGGCGGCAGTACTCCTGTTTCTCCAGTACGCCGCTGCCGTTGTCCGCGAAGCTGTCCCGCAGGCGGATGGTCTCGATGCCCACCGCAACGATGGCCTCCCGCAGGGGCACCGCCTTTTTCTGCGCCGGGTACTCCGTCAGAAAGACCAAATTTTGCAGCTGCGGCTGCGCGGAGAGCCAGGAGACGATCTGTCCCGGCATGACACTGATATCACTGTTCACGCGGGCAACCCACCTCCGATCTCCACCATGCTGCGGACGATGGCCCAGACATACAGGCGGCGGTTCCCCAGATAGACGCCCTCCGCCCGGTCAATGCGGTATTTGACGCCGTCACACAGCAGCCAGACATCGTCCTCCCAGGTGCTCAAGTCCGGCTCCGGCGGCCCGATGTAGAGGTAGTGCCCCTGGCTGTTGTAACCGATCTCCGTGTTGACGCCGTAGAGATAGAGCTTGTTTTTGTAGCGCAGGGGCTGAAGAAAGGCGCGGTAGGCAAGGGGAGACTCCGTCGCCCCTGTGTGGGCCGTGACGGGACGACCGTAGGTGTTCATCAATTTTTGGATTTGCATAGGCGTATCTCCTTAGATTTCTACCTGCCGAAACAAAAATCCCTCGTCTTTGAGCAGCGGCGCGGCGGCAAGCATGGCCTCGTCCCGCAGGGCCTTCGCGGCAACGAGGGAGTCCTCCGCGTGGCGGATGCTGACGTCGCCCGCCTTGAAGCCGGTGACCAGCGCCTCGTCCGCGCGTTCGCGCTGCTTCCACTTGTAGAGGGCCTGCGCGGCCGCCGCCGCGGTGACGCGGGGGTCTGTCTCCCCCGGGCCGTTGCGCAGCCGGCAGCGGATCTCCTCCAGCGCGGTGGCGCAGAGGGGCAGCGCTTCGGCTGCCCCCGCCTCGTCCAGAGAGATCAGCTGCTTTAAGTATCCGAGTACATGAAAAGCTTGGATCAAAAAAATCATTCCTCTCGTTCGGAAATGCCGCAGGGGCGGCTTTCGGCCGCCCGTATAGAATTCGCGGGTCGCGCGGACGGCCACAGGCCGCCCCTACAGGATGTTAAACCGTCAGCACCTGGGCGGCGCCCTCAAAGATCTTCGCGAAGCCCACAATGCTGGAAATCGCGGCGCGCTCCAGCTGGCGGTCGATGAGCTTGTCGTACTCCGTGAGTACGTCCCCAGCCTTGACCATTTCCAGCGCGCAGCGCCTGTCCAGACCGATCAGCTTGTTGCCGCCCACCGCGGAGGACTTGATCAAGTCCGCGCCGATGGGTGTGATCATCTTGCCGCTGCCCTGGAAGTTGAGCCCCGCCGCCGCGTCCTTGAATTCGGGGAGGTTGAGCAGCTTCAGCATGACGCCGGGGTCGGCTACGATGGTGTTGAGCTCGTAGGGGTCGAAGCGGTTCCAGAAGGTCACCAGGTCGCTGTAGGTCACCGTGCCGCTTGCCGCGCAGTTCCACACAGGGGCGGCGTTGTTGTTGCCGTCGCCGTTCAGCAGTACCTCCACGGCATCTTTGAGCTGCGCGCGCGCGATGTAGGCGCCGATTTGCCGCAGGGTCACGGTGAACAGGTCCAGCCGCTGGAAGCGGATGCTTTCATAGGAGGCGACCAGCATCCGGCCGCGTTTGCGCAGCTGCACCAGGTTTTCCTTGGTGCGCACCATCGTCTCCGGGATGAGCGCCCCTTCGGCGACGACCTTCGGTTCCCCGTCGTCCCCCGCGGGCGCCGCGGTGATGGAGCGGTAGTCCATGCCGTTGACGGTGGTGACGGAGGCCACCAGCCGCGGCAGAACATTGGCCTCCTCCATGCCCTGGCGCACGGCCCGGGAGACGTATTCCGGGAACAGCACGGAGGAGTCGGCGCTCTGGAAGAACTTCTCCACTGCGTCGCTGTTCAGGCCGCTGACCTTGATGTCAAAGCGCTTCAGTTGCCGCTGGTAGGCGTCCAGGCCGTTCAGCGCGGAGTCCTGGTACTGTGCGGAGGGGTCCAGCCGCTCCAGCGCGGCACTGAAATTTCCCGTGGTATACAGGCCCTTCTCGAGCCGGAGGGTATCATAGTTTGCCATAAATAGAACTGTCCTCTCTTTACTATATTTTGATGATTGTAGCATGCAGAAGAAAAGGGCGGTCGAGGACGCCCGCCCCTACGTGCTTGTGTAATGCGGTGATGCTGTAGGGGACGGCGTCCTCGATGTCCTAAATATCCGTGCCCCCTACAGAATCAACCCGACCAGATTGGCCGCCGTGTCCACGTCGATGACGAGGTGGGTTCTGCCGCCGGAAGCGACGGTCTTAACCGCGCCGCTGCCGTCCGCCGCCAGCATGGTGTAGCCGACGGCGGGAGCCGTGCCCGTGTAGGGCAGCTTGACGTAACCCGTCAGTTGCACGGAGGCGTAGCCGCCGGAGACCGCCACGCACTTGCCGCAGAACAGGTTGTTCGCCGCGCAGGCGGCAACCTCCCTGTCCGCGTTGAGTTTGACCGGGATGCCTTTTTTCGTGCCCGTGCCGGCCTGGAAGGTCACCAGGGTCTCGTTGTAGCCGTTGAATGATACTGCCATAGAATACGCTCCTTTTTGATTTTTTGGGTAGGGGCGGGTCTCGTGTCCGCCCGGAAATTGTCTGGTGTCCGAAACGGTGCGGCATGGAAACCGCACCCTACCAATCTGCGTTGTTTGCAGGGTCGGGGTTCCATCCCCGACCGAATGATTTAAATCTGAAACGCGTCATTGGAGGGCACATCCTCCCGCTTACTCACCCACAGCTGGGGGCTGTGCGCCGGGGCCGGCTGTGTCCGCGCCTGCAGGGCCGCCCCGAAGGCGTTCAGCTCCGCCGGGGAGAGTTTGCCGCAAATGCCAGCCAGGGTTTCTTCCGGCAGTTCCGGCAGCGCGGCGGCAGCGATGCGGGAGGTGTCCTTCCGCAATTGTAGATGATAGTCTTCCAGTTCCTGCCGGAGCGCTGTGATGTCTTTTGCAACCGCAAAATCATCCGGGCGGGCAGGGCCGTCCGCCCCTGCAAAATTATACTCCACCTTGTGGTACGACTTAATCACGCCCGCGGCCCGCTGGGCGGGGACGGCCACAAAGGACCACTCGTAGGCGTCCGTGGGCTCGCTGAGCACCGCGTGGCAGGGGATGCCGTTGTAGCTCTTCCCGCGCTTGTGGCCGCAGTGCCCGCTTCTGAGCTCTTCCCCGCAGACAGAGCAGGTCACCCGGGCCACCGCGCAGCCGACGCTGGTTTCCTTCTTGATGCCGGCTTCGATTTCCGCGATTAGGTCCGCGTTTTTCGCCGTGCGCGGCATGTAGGCCTTCGCGCGGACGCTGGCATAGGGCTCCCCGCACTGGCTGAGCCGCTGCGGGTCCTCCGCCACTTCGGTGTCGTAGATGCGCGCGGTCTGGTCGTTGCTGTTCATGCTGTGGTTGAAAATCCCGGTCTTGCCGAGGAACAGCGTCGCCAGGCGGTTCAGCGCCTGGCGGTCAAAGCGTTCCAGGTCCCGGTCGATCTCATTGTCGCAGAGCAGAATGCGGAAGCTGTAGACCTCCTCCGCACGTAGCGCTTTACGCGTATAGCGGTTGATTTTTTCCAGGTCCGCCGCGCTTGGCGCAATCGAAGTAAATTCACTGTCCATGTGCTGGTTCAATTGAAAAATCATCCTTTCTTTTCGGATGCAGGGGACGCGCACCTGGGCGTCCCGTTCACAAGAATTGCGGTTGTTTTTGCGGACGGCCAAAAGCCTCCCCTACAGTTCTGCCTCCAATTTTTTCGTCTGCGCCTCAAACAGGGCGGCCCGGCTCAGCTCCACGCGGTCTTGCAGGGTGATGTCCTCCCAGTCCACGTCCAGCCGCGCGGTATAACCCAACAGGCGGAGATGGCTCTCGCAGATTTTGAGAATCACCGGCGTCAGGATGCGGCGGAAGGCCTCCAGCTCGCTGGTCAGGATATCTGCCTGCTGGAGGGACATGCGCTCCGTGGAGGACCAGGAGAGGCCGAGCATAAAGGGCGGCAGGCCGGTCTTGGCCACAATTTGCTCCAGCATCTGCCGCACGGGGATGTTGCTGTCCAGCACCTGGTTGTCCGCGCCGATGACCTTGATCTGCACGTCTCCCACCGCGACAAAGTCCTTGACTGCGCCGCCCGTCTGCATGGCCTCGCCCCACTCCTTGGCGACCTGCAAGGCCCTGTCTTTGGCGTAGGCCCTGTCCAGCGCATCGTTCTGAGGCTTGTAGGTCACGGCGAAGCGCAGGTTTCCGGCGCGCTCCCAGTTCTGGCCGATGCTCTGGTAAATCTTCAACAGAATGGAGCTCACAAAGGGCAGGCCTTTCAGCAGGGAGTTCCCTTCCAGCTTGCCCGGCTCCGGGTTGAGCACCGACAGGAGAATCCATTCCGGGTGCGGCACCGGCACCGGCTTCGGGCCCTCGTTTTTGCAGACGACGACATCCAGTCCGTTGGCCGCCCGCCGGAGCGCGATGTTTTCCAGGGGCGCGTTGTAGAGCGACGCGACGCCCCCCGTCTCCCCCGGCAGGATTTCCGCGACCGCCGTGCCGCAGGTCAGGAGCTGCTCGAAGTAGCTGGAGAGGAAGGCTTCCAGCCCGGTCTGATTGCCGCCCACCGGCACGCGGGCCGTGAAGCTGTCCAGCAGTAACTGTACCGTCTCATCTGCACAGCACACGCGGAAGCCGCCCACCAGGCGCACCAGCTTGTAGACGGCGGCGTCTATCAGCGGCACCGCCTCCCGCAGCGCGTAGTACAGCTTGCTTTGCTCCGCGCCCAGCGGCCGGTAGTTCTCCAGCATGTGCCAGAGGCTGGACGGCCCCTGGCCGGTCTGCGGCACGGGCGTGGCGACTTTTGCCGCCGTTTTTTTTCGTTTGAATGCCATAAGAACCTCCATCCCGCCGCACCGTGCGGCGTAACATAATCAGGCGTGAAACAAAAGGTGATACAAATAGGGTATGAAAGTGAATCTTTCACGCTATTCCCCCTTTAATATCTAGCACAGGCCACGGCGAAAAAAGCATCCGCCTCTTCCTGCCTGTCCAATACGGTGGAGACAAAGTAGCGGATGTCGTCCATGGCGTGGTCGTTCTCCTTGCGCGGCGAGTCCCGCCCGGCGCTGTTGTCCCAGCGGTAGAGGCCGAATTCCCGGATGCTGTCTTTGCAGTCGGCGGAAAACAAAATCTGCCGGCGCTTCAAGGCGTCACAGACCTTGCGGATGCCGTCCATCACCTCGTTTTTCGCGGGAACCGCGCGGAAGCGGCCGTGCCTGCGGATGCAGGCCAAAAAGCTCGCCGCGCTGGGGTCGGCAATGACCGCCTCAACCGGCAGTTCGCCCGCCAGTTCCTCCAGGGCGGCATAGTGCTCCTCGTCCGTGCGCTGGTACTGGGCGCGTCTGCTGTCGAAGTAATACTCCGCCAGGCGGTACCAGCTCTTTCCCGCCCGGCCCCAGAGGCCGAAGGAACTGGGGTTCACGGTCCCGTAGTCGCAGGAGATGTAATACTTGTCCGGGTCTTCCGGCGGCTCCGCGATGTGCTCCCGCGGGGAAAACATGGGGTAGACCAAGCCCTCCGCCGCCACCCACTTGCCCAGCACGAAGCGCTCGTGGAACGCGCCGGAGTACAGGCTCTCGTAGCGGCGCAGAATTTCCGGCGTGAGGGAGGGGTTGTCCCCCATCGTAAAGTGCAGATAGAGGCAGTTTTTCTCCTGCGCCTTTTGAATCCACTCCCGGTGGAACCAGTGCAGGGGGTTTTCCGGGTTGCAATTGAACCAGAAGCGCGAGCCCCGCAGAGAGCAGCGCGCCAGAGCCTGCTCCACGAAGGAGCGCGGCATCAGGGCGACCTCGTCGAACAGGACGCCGCCCAAGGTCATGCCCTGAATCAGGGCCGCGGAGCCCTCGTCCTTCCCGCCGAAAAAGTAGAAATTCTTCTTTTGCATACCTCCGGTGGGCAAGCTGACCTCCATCCGGTTCTGGGAGAGAATTTCCCTGCACTGAAAGCCCAGTTCTTTCAGAACCGGAAGAATCGGCACCAGAATATTGCGGCGCAGGGAGGAGATCGTCTTCCCGCAGACGGCAAAGGCGTTGGCATTTTCTTGGGAAACCGCCCAGGCCACAAAGGAGATGGCCATACAGCTGGTTTTGCCCGAGCGCACCGCGCCGTCGCAGATGAGGGCGTCGTACACACGGCAGGGGCTGGAGGGGCACCACCAGTTCAGAACCTGCAATTGCTTTTTGGAAAAACTTTTGAATTGGGATAGTTGTGCGATGTGCGAGCCTCCTCCCGATGTCACATTGTAGGGGCGGCTTTCAGCCGTCCGCAAAAATACAATAATCTCAACGGACGGCTACAAGCCGCCCCTACGCAGAATCATGGTTTTAGAACAGGTTATTGTGTAGGGGTTTCTCCCAACTGTGCCGCGCCCTTGTCCAGCGCCTGATAAAAGGCCTGGAGCCCGGTATCTTCCCCCGCCGTGCCCAGCTCCGCGAGCTTGTCCAGGGCCTTCAGCCGGTCGAAAAACTTGATTTCCAACCCGCCGTTTTTGGGGCACTTGATGTCCGATACGTTGAAGAAGTCCATCCGTTCCAGTTCCTCCGGCATGGGAGGACTCTCCGCCGTGAGGAGCCGCAGGGCATCCGCAATCGAGCCGAAAGCGAGGCGGCGGTAGCCCTCGCAGACCTCCTGCGTGCTGACCTTGCGCGCCGAGCCGAGCTGTGCCACCTGTTCCGTGACCTCCGGCCGGGCCAGCAGTTTTGCCGCCGCCTTTTCCGGGAACAGGCGGTAGCCCGCCCTGGCCGCCGCGCCCCGCGCGTCCCGCCCGGCGGCGTAATACAGGCAAAAGAGCTGTTCTTTCTCTGTGATAGTGCATCACCCGCCTTTCACTCTTAGAAAAAACACCGCTGTTTTTTAGCCAGGATAGGGCAAAAAAAGCGGGTTTATAAAAAGTTTATATTTAACGTAGGGCGCGACGCCCCCGGCGCGTCGGTTGCAGACGAGTTTCTCCCCAAAAATGGTGCGCCGAGGGCGTCGCACCCTACAAAGGAAAGCCGATATGTTGCGGTCTGTCGAAAAATAGGCTATAATATAAAATGGTGGATAATAGGGAAGAGTTGCTTTTTAGGAACCGAAGGTTCGACAGGGGGTAAGGGGAACCATGCAATTCAAAGACATGAATCTGATTCCTATTAAAATTAGAAAAGACAAGCGCTTCCGGCTGGCAGTCGTGGCGCTGGCGGGGGTGCTGGTCTTGACGGGGATTACGGCAAGTGTCGCGGGCATCGCGCGGGCGCTGCGCTCCTCGGCGAACGCCGCGCGGGGCATCGTCTTTTTGACGCCGCAGCTGACGGGCAAGGACGCCGTTCTGCTGCCCGCCTCCGGCAGTACCATGCGCGACATCCGGGCGCAGCTCTACGACAGGGACGGCAACCCCCAGCCGGAGGACGCCCTGCGCTACGAGCTGGATAAGGCGGATGTCCCCGGGGTCCGCCTGGAGGGCAACCGCCTCCACTTGGACGGGGGGGTCATCAAAGATTCCATGAATCTGCGCGTCACGGCGACAGAGGCCGGGGAACCCATGGGCAGGCGGCCGCTCTCCAAATCTCTGAAGATACAGATAAAAACAGATACCGCGCTCAAGGACGTCCCGCCGAACGAGCCGGAAAAAGAGGGCTGGATTCTGTTCTATCGGGACGAGTTTGAGGGCGACACTCTGAACACGGCGCGCTGGTCGCCCTATTACCTGCGGCACTGGACGGATTACGACGGCAGCGCGCGGGCAAGCTATGCCTTGGAGAACGGTGTGCTGGCGCTCTCCTGCGAGGCGGAGCACGGCAGCTGGAGCCCCCAGGACCCGAAGAACGTCTCCGGCCTGGTCAGTTTCGAGCGCAACCACCTGCACAAGTTCGGGGAGCTCGGCAGGGGTGCCGTCTACAACCGGGAAATCCCCCTGTTCGACGGCTTCGCGACCAAATACGGCTACTTTGAGGTCCGGATGCGCATGCCGGATACGGGCGATGGCAGCCACTTTGCCTGGTGGATGGTGGGCACCCAGGACGACATGAACGTCTCGGCCATGCTGGAGGGCGACACCGTGCCCTACCAGAGCCACTATACGAACCAGGCCGGGGAGATCGACATCCTGGAGAACGCCCTGGGCAGCCTCAAACAGATGAAGGCTTGGCGGCCGGTGATTCATCCCAACGGCACGACGGACTACGAATATTATTGGGTGCCGGAACACCAGATTCCCGGCGACCCGTCGCGGGAATATCACATCTACGCCATGGAGTGGGACGAGAGCGGAACCAAGTTCTATGTGGACAACCAGCTCACGGAGACGACGACCCGCAGCCCGAGCTTCCGCATGATGACCATCTTCTCCGTCTATGCGGAGGGCGGCATGGGGAAGGACAGGGGCATTTACCCCAAAACCGCCTACATCGACTACTTCCGGGTCTACAAGCGGGACAAGGCCCCCCGGGCGGGCGGCATCGTGCTCAACCGCCAGGCCATGCCGGACTATGTCCAGATCCTGGAGAGCGGCGTCAGCAGTGTGCGCCTGGGCGCCCAGGTCCTTGACCAGTTCGATAAGCCCTTCGCGGCTACGGTCAAGTGGAAGTTTTCCGAAACCATCGACGGCTTCGCGCCGGAGAGCAGTACACCCGCCCTGCCCCCGGGCGTGAGCCTGGACGAGAACACGGGTCTCCTGGAGGTGCACTCCTACGCGAAGGTTGGGCAGGACCTCTTCGTGACCGCCTTTGTGGACGACACGGTCAAGCAGAGCTACCACATCAAGCTCTCCGCGGAGGATTCCGCGCCCCGGCGGGTGTTGTTCCGCACGACGGCGCGGACAATACGGGCCGGCGGTTCGCTGCAGCTGGAGGCCGCGCTCTGCGACCAGTACAACAATGAGCTGGAAAACGTCCCGCGCTACCAGCTCTCTGCGGACATCAGCGGGGCGGAGGCGGTGGAGATCAAGGGCGTCAGCCTCTCCCCGGAGGGCCTGCTGAAGGTAGAGACCGCCGTGCCGGCCGGAACCGTCCTGATTGTCAGCGCGAAGGCCGGCGGGAAATACGGGAATTTGATTTTGACGGTGACCTGAGGACAAAATGCGCCTGGGTTCCATATACTGGTGGTAGAGGACGGCTTCTGTCCCGCCCTTCGGGCATTTTTTCCTTGGCCACTCCTCCGGGGAGGGGACTTGTTAGAAGATTCCCCTCCCCGGAGGGGTGCCCGAAGGGCGGGGTGGCCAAATAGTGGTTTTCATATTTACAAGCTAGGAGAAAAAGAACTATCATGTACGAGCCGCAACATCAAGCAATCGTGTCTCGCATAGCGGGGCGATGGTCATAATGGACGTTTATTTAGACAACAGCGCCACCACACCGGTCTGCGCGGAGGCCATCGCGGCCATGCGCACGGCGCTGGAAACGACCTGGGGCAACCCTTCCTCCCTGCACAAAAAGGGCCTGGAGGCAGAGGCGCTGCTCGAGCACGCGCGGGCGCAGGTCGCCCGCAAACTGCGCTGTGAGGCGGAGGAGATTTATTTTACCTCCGGCGGCACGGAGAGCAACAACATCGCCCTGCTGGGCGCCGCCCGCGCGCGGTTTCGCCTGGGGAAGCGTGTAGTCAGCACCAACGTGGAGCACTCCAGCGTGGAGGAGAGTCTCAAGCGGCTGGAGGCGGAGGGCTTTGAGGTCCTCCGCCTGCCCGTGGACGGCAAGGGCAGAATCTGCGAGGAGGATTTAGGCCGCGCTATCACCCCGCAGACGATTTTAGTCAGCATCATGAGCGTGAACAACGAGACCGGCACCATACAGCCCGTGGAGGCGGCCAGACGCGCGATTCAGCTCCGGCGTTCGCCCGCCTGGCTGCATTGCGACGCCGTGCAGTCCTTCGGCAAGTTGGAGCTTTATCCCGCGGCCCTCGGTCTGGATATGATGAGCGTCAGCGCCCACAAAATACATGGGCCGAAGGGCGCCGGTGCGCTGTATCTCAATAAAAACACAATTAAAAATCCCAAGAGCCTGGCGCGGTCCTTCGGGGGCGCCCAGGAGGGCGGCGTCCGCGCCGGCACACAGCTCATGCCCGCCATCGCGGGTTTCGGTGCGGCGGTGGAGGCCATTCCCAACACGGCGGAGACCCTGGCCAAAATGCAGGATCTGCGGACCCATATGCTGGACGGCCTGCGGAAAATCGGCGGAATCGCCCTCAACTCGCCTCCCGGCGCCCTGCCCTACGTGACCAACATTTCTGTGCTGGGCAAGAAGGGTGAGCCGCTGCTGAACTACTTGTCGGGCAAGGGAGTCTACGTCTCCACGGGTTCCGCCTGCGCCAAGGGTAAGCCCAGCCATGTGCTCAAGGCCATGGGCCTGCCTAAAGAGCGCCTGGAGGGCGCGCTGCGCATCAGCTTTTCCCGCTTCACCACTATGGAAGATATCGATCGACTCCTCCGGGTGCTGGCGGAGGGGAAAACCGCAGTCATGGGGAAATGAAAGCAGACATTAGATGGTAGACAGTAGATGTTAGACGTGGTTACCGCAGGTCTCCGTAGGGGCGCACACCGTGCGCCCGCAGGCAGACAGGCGATATCGTAAAAAATGCGGCGGGCGCACGGTGTGCGCCCCTACATATCAATTCGATTAGGAGTTATCGTACAACAATGAAAGAAGTTCTATTGATCAAAAACGGAGAATTGGCCCTCAAGGGCTTGAACCGCAGGAGCTTTGAGGAGCTTTTAATCAACAATATGCGCCGCAGGCTGGAGGACCTGGGGAAATTTCGATTTGTTCCCTCCCAGTCCACCATTGTCTGCGAACCGCTGAGCGCGGACTGCGATATGGACGCGGCGGCCGAGCGCCTGAAGCGGGTCTTCGGCATTGCCGCCTTTTCCCGCGCGGCGGCAGTGGACAAGCAAATGGACAGTATTTTGCAACTTTCGGGCGAGTATCTCTCTGAGCAAATGCAACTCGCGGAGAGCTTCAAGGTGGAGGCCAAACGCTCGGACAAGCGGTTTCCCCTGAACTCCCCGGATATCTGCCGGGAGCTCGGCGCCCGGCTCTTGGAACAATATCCCCATCTGCGGGTGGACGTGCACCAGCCGGAACTGACCGTGACGGTGGAGATCCGGGATCAATATGCCTTTATTCACGGCAACCAGCTCAAGGGCGCCGGCGGTATGCCCTCCGGTTCCGCGGGCCGGGCGGCGCTGCTGGTTTCCGGCGGCATCGACAGTCCCGTCGCGGGCTGGATGATGGCAAAGCGCGGCCTCTCCCTGGTGGCAATCCACTTCGCCTCTCCCCCCTATACCGGGCCCCAGGCCGAGCAGAAGGTACATACGCTGCTGCGGCGGGTCGCGGCCTACGCGGGCCGCATCGCGCTGTTCGTTGTGCCCTTCACGGAAATCCAGGAGCGGATCAAAGAAAACTGCCCGGAGGACATCTTCACCGTGCTCATGCGGCGGATGATGATGCGTGTCTCGGAACTTATCGCCCGGCGGGAGGACTGCAGCGCGCTGATTACGGGCGAGAGCGTGGGGCAGGTGGCCAGCCAGACGATGGACGCCATCGCCTGCACGGACGCGGTCTGCGGCCTGCCCGTGTTCCGCCCCCTGATCGGCATGGATAAAGACGAGGTCATTGCGGTGGCCCGGAGAATCGAAACCTTCGATATTTCCATCCTACCCTATGAGGACTGCTGTACTGTGTTCACGCCCCGGCACCCGCGCACCCGCCCGAAGCGGGACTATGTGGAGCGCTGCGAGGCAGCGCTGGAGGTGGAGGCGCTGGCGCGGGACGCGGCGGAACGGGCCGTGCTGACGATGATTCAGGGGCGGTAGTTGAGAGTGGAGAGTTGAAAGAGGAGAGTTGAAAGTGAACGAGGATAGGGGCGCTGCCTGGGGAGAGTGGAAAATCGCAAGGCTGGCGAAAGACGGCGACGTGCGCTCGGATATCCGTTCCCTGCTTGGTATCCTTGCGGGTTCGGAGCTTGCCGACATGTCCGAAGAAGAACTAAAAGCTGCTATTCAGAAAGAGAAGGACAAGCGTATTGATGCAGAAATTCATGTATAGGTAACAGATTGAATTTAAAAAATTTACTTTAGAAAGATTGAAATTTTATTAAAATTTTGATATAATTTCATTTGTATGTAAAAAAATTACTCACACCACAACATCTTGTTGTTTGGGCGGGGGCCTATGTATATTTGCGAAATTCTCTCCGTCGGGACGGAGCTGCTCTTGGGCGATATCGTCAATACGAACGCGCAGTTTCTTTCTAAGGAGCTGGCCGCGCTGGGCATTGCCGTCCTGCGCCACAGCACCGTGGGGGACAATCCCGCCCGCTTGGCGGATGCCCTGCGGGAGGCACTGGCCCGCAGCGATTTGGTCATCACCACCGGAGGCCTTGGCCCGACGGAGGACGACATCACCCGTGCGGTCTGCTGCGAGGTTCTGGGGGAAGCCCTGCGGCGGGACGAAGCCATCGTAGAAAAGATGCGGGATTATTTCCGGCAACGCGGCATCGAAATGCCGAAAAACAACGAAAAGCAGGCCCTGGTGCCCCAAAACGGGACTGTTTTCGCGAACAATAATGGAACAGCCCCAGGACTTGCCATTGAAAAAGACGGGAAATGCGTTATAATGGTACCAGGGCCTCCGCGCGAACTGATTCCGATGTTCCAAAACGCGCTAAAACCCTTTTTGAAAAAATTCTCCGGCGGTCTGATTGTCTCCCATACGGTCTACACCATGGGAGTGGGGGAGAGCAAACTGGCGGCACGGGTCGCGGAGTTCCTGGCCGGGGAGAATCCGACGGTCGCGCCCTACGCGAAAAGCGGCGAGGCGCAGCTGCGCGTCACCGCCAGCGGATCCACGGTGGAAGAGGCGGAGGCGCTCTGCGCGCCCCTGCTCACGGCGATTCGGGAGCGGCTCGGCGCGCTGGTATACGGCGTGGACGTGGGCAGCATCGAAAACGCGGTCGTGGAACGGCTGCGGCAGCGGGGCCGCAAGCTCGCCGTGGCGGAGTCCTGCACGGGCGGTTATATCGCCAAGCGCATTACGGATGTCCCGGGCGCCTCGCAGGTGTTTGACTGTGGCATCGTGTCCTACGCGGAATCCGTCAAGACCGCGCTGTTGGGCGTCTCCCCGGAAAGTCTGCGGCAGTACAGCGCCGTGAGTGAGCAGGTCGCGGGGGAGATGGCCGAGGGTGTCCGGCGTCTCGGCAACGTGGATTATGGCTTGGCTGCCACGGGTTACGCGGGGCCGCAGAGTACGGCACAGAACGGCAAAGCCGCCGGCGAAACCGCGGGCATGAGCTGGGTCGCGCTGGCCCACGCCGGGGGCGTCACTGCCGAACAGGTTTTGACCGGGCGCCCCGAGGATCGCGACTTCAACCGCTACGTCACCGCGTCCAGGGCCTTAAACTTATTACGTTTGCACTTAGACAGTGTGGCCACGAGATGAAAACATCCATCTTTTGGCTATTTTCGCATCATAACTGCGCTAAATTTTCTCGAAATGCGCCCAGCATTCCATCAAAAATTTATCTTGTCTGACACGAAAACAGCTCAAATCTGAATATTCTATCTCGTGTCCACACTGTCTAGATCAAGGAGGAACCAGTTTTTGAGTAAAAGCAAAGTACGCATTGTCATACTGCTGAGCGTTGTATTCACGATTGTCACCACAAGCTTTCTTGTCCTGAGCGGATTTGCCTATATCGAGGGCAAGGACGCCGAACCGGCCCCCGGAGGGGCGCTGTATTACGCGCCGGGCCCCATGCAGGCGCGGCCATTATCCGCCGAACTGGAGCAGCTGGTGCCGAAAACAGAGGTGCTCCACTATCCGGACAACATGCTGGACTGGCTGAAACCGGCCTGGGCGGTCAACCAGGATGTGGTGGGTTATATCCGGGTACCGGGTACCTCCATCGATTCGGTGGTGACACAGAGAAAAAATAACGACCACTATCTGCGCTATGATTTTTATAACAAATATACTTTTTTTGGGACGCCCTTTTTGGATTACCGCTGCAATCCGGTCAACCTGAGCAAGAACACGGTGATCTATGCGCATCATACCGTCACGCAGATGCAGGCCTTCACGGACTTGATCAAATACAGGGATCCGCAGTTTTTCTGTGAAAATCCCATCATTGAGTATAGCACGATCTACGAAACCAGCCGCTGGAAAATTTTCGCGGTGTTCACGACACCGGCGAAAGCCAGCCAGGACAACAGCTATGTGTTCAACTATATTTATCCGCATATTCCCTTAGAGAAGATGAGCGGGTATTTTCAGCAGATAAATGAGCGGAAATTGTATGAAACCGGGGTGGAATGCAATGCGGAGGATCAAATCCTGACGCTGTCGACCTGTACCTATGATTTCGGCAGAGACATTGATACCCGGCTGGCGGTGGTGGCGCGGCCCCTGCGCGCGGGGGAATCGGAGGAGGTAAACGCCTCCCTGGTCAAGCTGAGGCCGGATTACCGCCGCCCCCAGGCCTGGTATGCGAAGCAAGGGAAAGAAAATCCGTATAAGAACAGTGAAAAGTGGTATCCCAAATAGGTTAGGCTTCCCGCGGAGCGCATAACGGGAGTTCCGCACGGCACTACAAGTCTACCCAGATGCGGCAGGGATACGGAAAGGAATGGACCGTATTGAACGGAGAGGGCAATCAGAGCAGAAAACCCGGATGGCAGAACGCCGTCGCGATACCGAACCACTTGCAGGAGCTCAGCGAACAGAAGGGAAACCCGGTTCCGGCCGGGCAAATACGGCAGATGCAGCCGCGGCAAATGCAGCCGGCTTACCGCAGTGCTCCTCAGAGCATGGCGCCTCAGAGCATGGCGCCGCAAAACACCGCGTTTCCGGAAGAAGACGCGTATATGGGTATGTATGCAGACGAATCCAGCATGAACAGCGGAGCCCCAAAAGGCGGGGAATCTCCCAAAGATGGGGGAAGCAAATTGAAAAATATTTTCCGCCGGTTTGGCGGCAGTGCGAAGCAGGACAAAGAGCTGGACCTCTTTGGAGAAGAGGACGCCACGGAGCTGCCGCTGGACGCTGTGGACGAACCGGCCAGTTTCCGGGTGATGCGCGGCGGGCAGGACAGAACCCCGGAACCATTTTCCGGAACGGACTCCATATCCGCCTTTTACATGGATACGCCTGCCTCGGGTCCCAGCGCTTATGGCGGTTCTGCCGCCAGAGATGACAGCGCCGCGTACAGCCGCCCCACTGCGAGGGGGGATCACGCCGCTAGGGGGAATCCCGCGCCTAAAGAACCGGCGCCTATGGGACCCGTCACGTTTGGCGACACCCCTTCCGGAGGCAGGTCCTTCTTCGGCGGCATCAATTTCACCGAAAGCCCCGCTGCCCCCGAAGAAAAAATGTTCTTTCAAAGCAGGGAGGAAACGCCGCCGAGCGAATCGACCTATGACAGCGGCGCGAAAGTATATGATACGGGCGACGTCTACAGCGACAACTCGCTGCACACCATATACACGGCCATCGCGGAGGAGGAATCCGCCCGGGCGGAGAAAAGTGCCTATTCGGAGTCGAAGCAGCGCGTGTTGCCGCAGGACCGGCCGGAAGCCCAGAGCCTGGAGGACCTGAAAGAGAGAATCCGCTCGGCGCAGGCGGCGGCCAGGGGGGGTGCCACCGCGGAAGTTCCACCTGCCGCTCAGGTATCGCTGAGACAGGAGCGGCCCGAACCGCAGTCGGTCGCGCCCCAGCCGATTCCCTCACAGCCTATGGAATTGTCGGCTGAGTCCCAGGCCGCGCATCCGGGCAGAAAAGTCCCGAACGCGCAGGCGGCGGTCTCCGCCGTGCAGCCGGTTCGGGTTGCCATGAAGTCCGCGCGGGGCTCACAGCCCGTCCAGACGGCTCCAACGCAGCCCAAGTCACAGCCGAAGCCCGCGGCACCGCCCGCCGCCCCCGTGCCGCCGGTTGCAGCGGCACAGCCTACACCCGCGGCGCAGCAGGTTCCGCCTTGGCCCGCCATGCCCACCGCACCGGCTGCAGCGCCCTACGGCGCGTACGGCGTACCATATGCCTATCCCTACGGCTATCCCATGTACCCCCCCGCGCCCATGATGCCGCCGCCCATGCAACAGCAGCAGCCCGCGGGAGACGGACGGACAGAATATGAGAAGAGCGCCTCCATGCGCATTGTTTACCAGGACGGCGAGGAGGGGGAGAGCGAGTCCGCTCAGCAGCCCCAGGCACAGATGCCCGCTTACGGCGGCTTCTATCCCCCCTATTACCCGGCCCCCGTGTACCCCAATCCCATGCTGATGCAGCCCCCCTACATGGGCTATCCGGCACCGAATGCCTATGCCCCGGCTATGGGGATGCCCGCGGAACAGCCGGCCCCCGCCACGGAGGAAGAGGCCTATCTGGCCGGCATGGACGTGGTCTATGAATCCGGCGAGACGGAAGTGCAGGAGGAAGAGAAGGAAGTTCTCTATATCGACACCGCCTCCATCCGGGATTTGTATCAGGATTTGGCCTACACTGCGAAAGAGCCGGAAATGACGGAAATCGGAACCGACCTGTCGGAACTGTTCCAGGAGGCGGAGCAGGCGTCGCGCAGGCAGAAGAGCGGGCTGAATCGTTTTTTTAAAGCAGCCCTTCCCGGGAAGGGCGACAGCAAAAAAGAGGTAGTCCGGAAAGTGGTCATGCTGGTTTCCTGGCTGCTGATTATCGGCAGTTTCTCCTATGTGCTGAACTACTATGTCATTGAGCCGAGGAGCGCTGTCAATGGGAATCATACGGTTGAACCTCCGGCTCCTCCTCCCGGGGATCTGCTGGGCGACCCGTGGCCGGGAATCCGCGCGGAACACCCGGACATCGTTTTCCCGGAAGGCATGCTGCCGGAATATGCCCACAGCTATGCCAAGAATACCGACTTGCGGGGCTGGCTGCGCATTCCCGGTTTTGGAATCAGCTACCCGGTCGTGCAGACGACCGATAATAGCACCTATTTGACCATTGATTTTCTAAGGGAAAAGTATAAGCGCGGCACCCTGTTTTTTGACGCGCGCAACACCATAAGCCGCGAAAGGCCCATGGACCTCAATACCACGGTTTATGGCCACAATATGCGCACGGACAACCTGATGTTCGGCTGTTTGGAGAAGTACCGGACGATTGAGGGCTTTCAGAAGGCGTCCATCATAGAGTGCGACACCATTTACGCGAAGTATTACTGGAAAGTATATGCGGTCTTTCTCTCCAACGGGTCAAGATCCTCGAAAGTACCGAAGGATGAGGATTATGTGTTCGATTATATCTTTAACCGGCTGAGTACGGGCAACGACAATCAGCCTTTCCGGGACTATATTGAAGAACTGAACCGGCGCAGGTTCTACGACACCGGCGTGGACATCCGGAAGGACGATAAAATTCTGACCTTGTCCACCTGTGCCTATGACTTTACGGACGCCCGGCTGGTCGTGGTCGCCAGAATGGTCCGTCCCGGCGAGAGTCATGCGGTCGACATCACTCTCGCGAAGCTGAACCCCAATCCGCAGTACCCGCAGATGTATTACGACAAAAAGAAACTGACCAACGACTACAAGCATTTGGATTTCTGGAAACCGTATTAGGAAACAAACCAGATGCAGCATTTCGCGGTATCGCAATTTGCGGTATCGCAGGTTGCGATTGCCTACGAATTGTTGTGTGAAAGGAAGGACGTCCCAAATGGGGAAGCACGTGAGCCTGCTCGCCTATGGCAGGAATTGTGACAACCTGTGCCGCGGCATACAACGGAAGCTGGCCTCAATGGAACCGGCGCTATTTGGGAACGCGGATATCCGCGTCTTCGGCAACATCAAGGAGTTGCTGCCGGCCCTGTCCGGCGCGTTTGAGGACGCGAAGGTCGTGCTTTTGTGCGTGACGCCGGAACAGTATCTCAATTTGAAAGAGCTGCTGCTGCGCTCCCTGGGTCTGCCCATCGCCGCCAACCCCCGGATTTTGCGGCAGCTGGAATTGCGGCAGACCGCAGCACCCCAGACCAGAAGCGCCCATGCGACGGTTCCGGCCGGCGCGGAGGTGTTCCTCTCGGGCGACGGTTTGTATTCCGGTTTCGGCGCGCGGGCCGGCGGGCAATATTTTCTGTACCTGCCGCTGGATGCGGAGCGCCTTGGCACCATATGGAACGGCGGTTTCCGTACTTATATCTCCGCGATCACCCAGAACGCGTCCCCCACGGGGGGCCTGCTGCCGGAGCGGGATACGCCCCAGGCCCATGCGGAACCCAGCGAGGCGAATATGGTTGCCTCCCTGTTTTCGGCGGGGCTGGACGTGGCCGTGGCGCAGACAAAAAACGCGGACTATGTAATGGGGCGCCTGCAGGCCGTCCCCGGCCACAAAAAAATCTTCGTGGAGACCCCCTGCCCGGTCGAAAAGGGCGCATTGAAACAGAAAAATTATATCGCCCTGCTGGCAAAGACGGCGCGCATCGCGGGGGACTGCAATTTGGGCATCGCGCTCTCCAGCGTATTTGCCTCCAAATCGGAAAACGGCGCGCACTTCGTGTTCATCGGCCTGGCGAACGAGGAGTATGTCCGCGTACTCAAGGTCTACGGGCTCCCCGGGGAAAATCCCCGCAACCTGATGAACGAATCCGTCAGCCAACTGTTCCAGATGCTGGACAGCTACGCCGGGCAGCAGGGTTTCTCCCTGCCCCGGGACATCGAAATTCAGCAGGAGCAGCCGGAACGGCGCAAGCGCTCGGCTCTGGTTCTGTCGCTCTGCGCCACCGTAGCCGTCATCACCTGCCTGTTTGTGGCGGCGATGGTAAGCGCCTGGAACGACACTGACCCGCCGGAAGAGACCGGGAACCCCTCCACGTCGCAACAGTCCGGGGCGGAAACGGCAGGCGTGGTGGCGGAGGACGGAAATCCCCCCTGGTATGAATATATGAATCAGCCGGCGGAGGAAGATGAGCAGCGTTCCCAAATGCCGACCGTAGAACCTACGGAGGAACCCACCCGGGAGATCACTACCCAGGCGCCGACCTCGCAGGAGGAGAGCCAGTCCCAAACCACTGCTCCCACCACGGACAGACCGACAACAACGGAAAAAATCAGCACGACCTTGACTACAATCATGCCGCCGACTACCACGGCAAGGCCGACACAGCCGCCCACCGGGACGGCCGTGCAGGAGACGACCGCGAAGGCCTCCAGTGCAAGCGGAACAGTTGCGGAAAAGGGCGTCTTCACATTCAGCTGCTACGGCTTCGGACACGGCGTGGGCATGAGCCAGGAGGGCGCAATTACCATGGCCAAGCAGGGCAAGACCTACAAGGAGATCCTGTCGCACTACTACGGCCTGAAGCTGGTGACGGATGCGGATACACCCTCCACGGTCAAGTACAACGGCACAGCCTATAACCTGGTCGAATACCTCGCCAGAACCACGGAGCGGGAAATCGGCTCCAATGCGCCAAACGAGGCACTCAAGGCCCAGGTGGTGACGGCCTATACCTATGCCATGCAGCGCGATTTCGGTAAATCCGATAAAAAACTGGGGCCGACGCAGCACGCGTTTTTGAACAAGGCCGCTTCGGAAAAGGTTACTACCGCCGTCTATCAGGTGCTCGGCATGAACAGCTCGACGGACAAGCCCAAGGGACAGTATCTGGAGTACAACGGCAAGCCGGCGTTTACACCCTACTTTGCTTCGGCGGCCGGGAAGACGACATCCTCCTCCTCCGTGTGGGGCGGCGCGCAGAGCACCTACCCCTATCTGGCCGGTGGCGTGCAGAGCCCGGAGAGCCACGAGGCGGTTCACAAGCAGATCTCCTCCGAAGACCTTCGCAAAGCAGTGGAAAAATACAACAATTCCAGCTCGTGTAAGCAGAAAATTGTTTTGCAGAAAAACCCGGCGGAATGGATTCAAATCGTCAAGCACGATCAATCCGTCAACCGGCAGATCGGCTACATACAGGAGATGCGCATCGGAAACGTGACCATGACGGGCAACGAATTCCGCTACCTGGTGTTGGGGCTGAGCATCCGTTCGCACTGCTTTACGCTGAGTTTTGAACCGGAATAGAGGCCCAGGCGATATCCTATTGATCAATCCTATAGGGGCGGGCCTTGTGTCCGCCCTTTTTATGGCAAAGCTGTTGCGCATTTATCACAATTATGATAAACTAAAAGCGATACTGAATTGGGAGGGCTTCCGCATGGAAAACATTCGTCCGGTTTCGGATTTGCGCAATCATTTTGCAGATATTTCCCGTATTGTCCACGAGGAGGGCAAACCGGTATTTCTCACCAAAAACGGACGCGGAGACATGGTAGTTATGAGCATGGAGGATTACCGGGAAAAAGCGTTTCGAAGGGAAATAGATTTAAAGCTGATAGAGGCGGAAATCGAGTTTCAAAACAATCCGGTCACGCATACCCACGAAGAAGTCATGGCGCACTTGCGCGGAATCATTCGCCGGGCAGGGGACGGAAATGTACAAAATTGAATATCGATCCGCTGTTTGGCGGGATTTAACTGAAATTACCGCCTACATTTGTTTTGAGTTGCATGCGCCCGCAGCGGCCGAACGGCTGGCGGTCGCGCTGGATAAAATCGCAGAGCGGGTTTCGGAACACCCTTATATGTATAAAATGTATGAATCCGTATTGCCGTTGCGGGAAGAATACCGGATTGCGCCGGTTGGCAATTATGTTTTGTTTTACACGGTAGACGAACAGGAACAGACGGTTGATTTCTGCCACATGTTTTATGGCGGACGCGATTTCGAGAAATTACTATAAACGTCAGGAAAAGCACGCAAAAGGAGTATTTCTATGCTTTTGAAAAAAATAACCGCCTGCCTGCTCCTCGTCGCGCTGCTGTTCTGCTGTTCCGCCTGCGGGGCCCAGGGCGACGTCGCGCTGGACATCTCGGGCGCGCAGGTGGGCACGCAGGTCTATCTGTACTACTACGACGAAGTCCAGGCAAAGGCGGCGGAATACGGGCTTTCGAAAGACAGTACGCCGACAGAATACAGTGAAGCGGCGGCGCGTCTCTGTGCCCAGTATGTGGCGGTCAACAGCCGCTTCCTGGAAAGCGGGGAGTCCCTCTCTGCCCTGGAGAAAGCGAATGTCTCCGCGGAGGCCAACAGCCTCTGGCGGATTTATGGGAAATACTACAGCCAAATCGGCATCAACAAGCAGACGCTGACCCGCATCCAGACCGCGAAGGCCTACCGGGACAGGCTGTTTTTCGGTCTCTATGACACCGGCGGTACGCGCGCCGTAAAGGAAGCGACGCTGCAAAAATATTTTACGGAGAATTACCTCGTGTTCCAGGTCATCAACGGCTATTTTACGAAGCCGGATGAATCCGGCGTGGACGTACCAATGACGGAGGAGGAGATCGAAAAGGTACGCAACCACTTCGGCACCATGCTGCTGCGTATGCAGAATGGCGATACCATCGAAGAGGTCAACGACGATCACCTGGAGACGAAATACAGCAGTGTGGCGGTCACGATTTTAAAAAAGGGCAGCCTAACTTACTCCGAGGACTTTTTCAAAGCCGTTTCCAAGATGAAGCCGGGCGTCCCGAAGATCGTGCAGAGCGAACAGGACCAGTATATCTTTCTGGTGCTGAAGCAGGCCGTCGATTTTAAGACGGGCGAGGCCTACCTCACGAACCGGAGTAGTTGTCTGCGGGCCCTAAAAGAGGCGGAATTCCTGGAGGAAATCCAGCGCGAAGCGGAGACTTACAAGATTACAAAGTACGACAAAGTGACCGAAAAATTACAGAAGGAACTGTAGGGGCGGGTGCCCGCATCCGCCCATAAAAAAGACCCGCCCGGAGGGGGCGGGTCAGACCGAAGACAAACTCGTCAGCAATGGCAGACTTGTGGGCGAGTTTTGTTGTTGTAGAGAAAAATGGCAAGCAAAGAGCGAAAAGTGGAGGAAGGCAAGCCATTGAGCCT
>Ga0123353_10000899_pt1 | contig 36299 bp, 28 predicted proteins | sample TergutLab28metaG_3_FD_92763 | JGI IMG/M metagenome (GOLD analysis project Ga0123353, IMG submission 92763) | Labiotermes labralis P3 segment gut microbial communities from Petit-Saut dam, French Guiana - Lab288 P3 | ecosystem: Host-associated > Arthropoda: Insects > Digestive system > Gut ... | reverse complement strand
CCAAGGGAACTACTTTGAGGGTGATTAGGTGTCCAACGCTCCAAGTAAGCCAGTTTCTTTTTCCCGGCCAAAGGTCGGATACTTTTCTAACAGACCTCGTATCCACCACTGCTTAGGGATGAATTTTTATAGTGCATAAAGCAGTCACTGTGCAACACAATGGTGGCAAATAGCAGAAAAGGTGTGTGACATAACATATTCTAGCACTTCCATTACCCTTTTGGGGGGGGGGGGGGCTGACAATATGGCAGAAAATGCATGGAAGGTGAGTGGATGTGATCAAGAAACAGGATTAAATACTGAATGCTCAAACATAAAATGTAAACAGAATACAGTGCACAGTGAATCAGCGAAATTCAACGATTTAGTGAGTGCAGAAAACTTATTAGAATTCAGACTGGATTTTGACAAACTCCAAAAGTTATAAAATATGACTACCTGACCCCATGTTAGAAACATTATGTCATCCATTGTTTCTAAATTAGAAATTATATTCAGGACAATACAGTGTAAATTAAAAGATACTTCAAAGATGGAGAAAAAGTGGTCTGATGTAGCGACAGATATATGGTACTGAAATGGAACCAATCACAATACAAAACATACCAACCGTGACAACCTCACTGACATCACAAATAACAAATATAGAGAGAAGAAGGAATGGGACTAAGCCTAGCAAAATTATCACTATACCGACACCAAGGTGTGAAACAACCATGGAAACCAAGACAGAAGATGCAAAATCATCATCATCATTATCATCATTGGAGACAGCCATACAAGGGAATATGCTAGTGACCTATCACAGAACCCAAATAAATTATATAAAATAACAGGCTATGTAAAACCTAATGTCAATGTATCAATGTTAATGAACACAGCCAATAAGAAAGTTGGCAAACCAATTAAAAATGACATTAATTTTTTAGGTTGATTCTAGTGATGTTCATACAAATGCATCCAGGAAGGGTCTCACTCAGACTGTGAATTTTTTAAGATGAACTCAGCATACAAGTGTTTTTGTGATCAATGATCCATGCAGTTTTGACCGGAACGAGAAATCATATATAAATGAAGAGGTTAAGGGATATAATAGGAAAATGAGTCGGCTAATCAAATAATTTGATACTGCCCTGTTTATCAATGTGGCATCTGACAGACATCTTTTCACTAGGCATGGTCTGCATATGAATGAATGGGGAAAAGAGATAATGATCAGTAAATTAATTGAGGTATTACCTAAAATTTCTGATAGATGCAAACCGAGTAAGTCAATTCCATTGACATGGAAAAATAATCTTACTAAACAGATAGTTATATTAAGGGAAAATAAGTCATCACAAGTAGGAACCATAAATAATAATTCAAATAACAACTGTGAAGAATCAAAGAGAAAAGTTATTTCAGACCCTAATCCATACCATCATGAGAACAAATGCAGATTATCCAAAAGACAAAGAAAATGTTTAAAATGAGAACAAAATGAAGATTTTTTTTATGGAACCAGAATCAAATAACAAAGAAAAAGAGCCTGATAATCTAGTCATTTATCATCACAACATAAGTTTAATTAGGAAGAGAAATGAGGTAAGCGTTATCCTGCAATTAAACCTCTTCAGATATCACCTCATATGTATAACATGACATGAAAAATAAGAGATATCAAAATTCTACTTCCTGGTTATAGGTTAGAGATAAGTTTTTGTCAGGAAAAAATCTTACGATTTTGGTAAGGAACAACACAATCTATGATGAAAGAGACCTATCAAAATCATGTAATGAATTAGTCACTTGCAATATGTGCAAATAAATTAAACATAAGCTTCCCAAATTTCACTGCATGTTGCATATAGAGACCTCTATCTGGAAATTTAAATCCATTATTAAAACTCTTGGAAGGGATATTGGTATGTTTGTATGAACCTTCCAATTTGTGGTGACCTACATATGAACTTTCTGACAGAAAGCACAGCTAAGCAAAAACTTGAAACAGCAATGAAAACCTTTAACCTAATATAAGTAGTTAATTTTCCTGTGAGAATAGCTAATAATAAAGGAATGTTAATTGATACCATATTTGTGGATAGTATAAAACACAGCTGTATATCAGTTTATCCATTAGAAAATGGCTTATCAGACCATGATGCACAAATTCTGATTTTGGAAAACATAAAAATTCCATTCTAAAAATCTGCTCATAAAAATAAAATTTGGATAACAGATGACCAAACAACAGCAAATTTCAGGTGCTTTTAAAGGAAGAAGCACGAGATACAGTTACAATGCTGACCATGTTAACAGAATGTTTAATAATTTTAATTGTATCCTTCTGAGGTACTCTGGCAAGTTTTCCTATTAGTTACAAAAGTTACAGCACTGAAAACAAATGGATTATGAAAGGTATTAAAATATCCTGTAAGAGGAAAAGAAATCTTCATATTATATACAGAAAAACAATCTCCATAAGAAATACTGTCAATTTTACTAAGATTAATAACAGAGGCAAACAAATTACATTACAACCAGATAAAAACTTCTTCTAATACGGTGAAAACAGGATGAAAAATTATACAAGACACTACTGGGAACACTCAATCATTTGATACTATCACAAAAATAAACTCTGCAGGTGGTCAGATAACAGATTCTGAAGAGGTAGCTAATGCTGTCTATAATTTTTTATACAGACAGTTGAAAATTTAAATAATAAACACATTAATGTTAATAAGGCTTTCAAATTACTAAAAGAAGCTTCCTCTGATAAAACTACAAAGATGAAAGTAATTCCTGTAACTGCAACATAAGGAATAAATACAATACAATCTCTCAAAAACAAAAACTCATCAGGATATGATGGAATTTCTAATACAATTATAAAATGTGCAAATGTGATAAGTAAACCATTTACCTTTACATGTAACTCCTCATTAGCATCTGGGATCTATCATGACAGGTTTAAGTATGCAAAAGTACGACCTATACACAAGAAAGGAGATAAAACTCAAATGACAAATTACATACCACTTCCATTGTTAATATCTTTTTCAAAGACTTCAGAAACACTAATGTTTAATATACTAAATCAGTACCTGCAAGTAAACAAAATTTTAGTTCCGGAGCAGTGTGGATTCAGAAAAGGAAATACCATTGGTAAAGCCATTTTTACTTTAACTGTCAACATTCCTGCCTCAATAAACCATCCCGAACAAACAGGAAGCATCTTTTGTGATAAGACTGAAGCCTCTGGTTGTGTTAACCATGAAATTCTTTTAAGAAAAATACAGACTATGGAATTTGTGGAGCAAGTGCCCACCAGTTTAAAACATATCTCACAACTTGGAAGCAAAAGATTAATATATCACTACAAAATCAAAAAGGAGAATTCTCTTCCAGTTGGGAAACAACAGGAAGTGGTGTACCCCTGTGAACAATCCTGGAACCATTATTATTTATAATGTACATACACAATCTTCCTTATGGCATAAATTCTTACGCTAAACCTGTAATATATTCTGATGACAAAACCATGTTAATCACTGCAAACAATCTGAATGACTTACAAACAAAATTAAACCCTACACTCAATTATGTGACTACATGGATTTTGGTTACTGGGTTATCCCTAAATATAAAAAGACAAATACAGTTAAATTTAGCTCAGACCATCTCCAAAATGATCACATCCAAATTACTTATCAAAATAAAACTATAAAAGAAGCTACAAACATTAAATTTCTTAGGTTAGAATTAGACAAATTGTGAACTGGAAGGATCATACTTAAAAAAATACTACCATATTTGAGCAGTGCATGTTATGCAGTGAGATCAGTGTATCATACCAACAGTATGACTACGTTCAAGATGAATTATTTTGCCTACTTTCACTCAGTGATGAAGCACGGAATTATATTCTGCGGCAAATGAACAGAGAGTAAGTCTTTCAGCTACAAAAGAAACTAATCAAAATTATGACTGGATCTGAATCTAGAACTTCTTGCAAACCACTATTTGAATCAATGAATTTATAAATCAACTGATCATTGTATAGATTAATATATTATACTGTTGTATGATGATGTTACTATAGTCTATGCATGTTACTAAGACTGACCACTGATTGTTATACCATACAATCAATGATACGTTTCATATCCACTGCCCTTATGAGTGCTCTTATGGATCGATGAAATGTATCTGATGTACCTGTATCTGTATCAATAAACAGACACTTCCACTATACATATTGGGCTTAAGAACACTAACAGTCACAAATGGGAAGCCCCAGAACCACAGGGTATGAAAATGCTGTAAAAGGAAAACTACAGAAATAGGGACAAACTTCAAAGTGTATCAATGACAGAAATTTACGATACCTTTCATTTTCCAGAGTAAAAATCACCTCTGTTAAACGTCTATTCATACCACCGTCGCATGAACTTTTGCACATAAACTTGTACGGCACTGTCACCCACTCAGCACCTGCTTGGGGATGATCAAGAGACACCCGAACGCTGTGCCTCCCACTTGTGGGATCTTTCTCATATACTGCTTTTGAATGATCAGTATGCAACACATAATCAATCTGCACTTGATTAACACCTGCAAAAAAATACAACAGCATTAACATGCCTATTACATGATTCAAATGAAAATTAACACATTTTGCAAAATTCTGTAAACAACAAAAAGCAGTACGACCTCATTTATTCAAAATACCATACACTACAAAGCATGTGATATTCCCCAGCTTTGAAAACAAGGTTTCGTATACTTTTTAATGCACTTAATTCAAAATACTAAAACTGAATAATTTAAAATATTATACAATTTTCTGGACAACTGGCAAAAACATTTGTCTTTTGTAACTCTCAGCACCCCTGGACCTCCCCAAAATCGTGAAAGCAGTTTACCTTGAGCAACAGCAAACATATGCCTACTGGACGATTCTATGACAGGAAACCTGCAGACTCCACACTCCAGCACAACCTTTGCATTCAGCACACACAATATAAGTGCTGAATGCTCATCTAGCTGCATTTTGGTTATGTCTATGATGGTCGTCACGCTAGTGTGTCAAGTCTACTGTTTCCTGTCATGGACTGTACAGAACTGAAATTACTGCCAGTATGTGTAAGTCACTCTGAATAGTATGTTAAGGTGCTAATAACTGCATAAGGGGAGCTACCATGTTTATGGCAAGAGCAGCCATTGTGTGTGCTGTGTATTACTATGAAGAGTACCCTGAAAAAGTGCATCACTGATGTGTTTAGCAGTGTGTTATCAAAAGCACCTTGTGTGTTTTTGTTATAAGAAATCAACAGAAATACTCCCCCCCCCATCAGATTTTAGAAAAGGAATACTCTAGATGCTATGTGTAGGGTTGCGCAGCAAAGAAATCTAATGTGCCTGCAACTACCCTGGACAATTTCACCAAACAGAAGCTTTAGTTGAATGCAGTCAGGTCACATCAATTCTCCTGGCAGCTTCAACAAGCTTCTCAGTGTCAACCAACCCATCCCGACTGCCAAACATCAACGGTTAAGTTCTGAAGGACCTAGCTCTGAACACTGATGCACATGATGAGGAGAGTGTACAAGAGAAGAGGAAAGTAATGTAATCACTTCCAATGTTATTAGCATGAAAGAAGCATTAATGACATTGTCAGTAGTGGACTTTGTCCCAAGTTCAGGTTATGTCAGCAATAAAATCATCAAATTCATGGACAAACTTCAGATTCCGTGCTGAAAGCATATAAGCACAATGAAACAATGGTCAATCGAGTATTATTTCATGAAACAACGAACTATAATATAAGTTTGCTGGACTGCGTTTGGATGTAAATTGTATTAAATTACACTGTAGGCACTGAAGGGTAACCTAATAATTCAACTAAATAAAAAATCCCAGTATACAACTTAACATCATAGCTTCAACTGACCGAATAACTAGTAAGTGCACACCAAGAAGATCAGATTATTTTAAGTCTAATTTTTCAGTCCCAAGCACTTCAAATTCATGGGGTTTTACTGTAAATACAATTCAGTGTCCAACTGTCCTTCATGTCTTTCAGAAACAAATTACAGTGGACAAATGTGAATACAAAATTTGTTCAAATAAGGGAGGAAAACAGACTCCTATCATTAATAGGAGATAAGGAAACTCAAACTAGGAATGTGGCCAGTATATGGGAAGAGCCCAGACAAGATCTTTAACATGCAGGAGAGTTTATACAGAGATAACTAGTACCACATTTGACATATCGTAAGTGCATTTGTTGGTTAAATATCAATTGCAACTCCTCTCACATTAGAAAAAAACTTAAAGTTGGATTACTGTATATAATCATTGGGGATAAACTATGCAGTGCAGATTTTTTTCCATGAGCACGCTACTGTTGTGAAAGATTCACTGTTTGATCACAAAAAAATGTAAGGAAATACCAAGTACACTTCCTTTCAGAAAACTTCATACTGTACAAGAAATCCATACAACATTTTACAGAAGCACATATGGCACATTTGCCCAAGAAGCTGTGGATACTGACCTATTGTTTTTAACATCTGTCCAGATGTACAAATCTGAAACTACTAAAATGGATCTTTTAATATTAAATTGGAAGTGTTGGCTAAAATCAGACAAAATTAATGGACAATTTATGTTAAGACATGCACACTTTTGTGCCTGTATCATATATGATTCTTAATGCGATTCATCATACCGTGTTATAAATATTAAAGCCAACTGCTGAATATGTGAAATACAACTTGTATTTCAGTGGCATAAAATGTGCCTCAAAATTTTTGAAGCCAGACATGTTCCAAACAGAAGCTTATGAGAAAAATGAAGCATGGGTACCTGTTATGTCCAACAACATTCTGCAGACATTTTACAAGTTTCAAGAAATTAAACAAACCAGACTGCATGACCCAAAACTGTTACAGTATGCATACATCTACACTGTATATTCAACAAACAACAATGACTTTCTGAACATATTATGTAGAGCCTATTGAAGAATGCTCCTGTTGATAATAATCAAATAATACTTTTCTCCAGCCTGGGTTTATACATCTGCTTGTATACAAGCACTGTATAAATTTACATAATTGAACATGCTGCTGTTCCATTACTTTGTACACTCAGTCGAACAAAAATCCATCGGCCTGATATTTTGTAAGTCCCGAACTGGAAGTCATGTGACATATAGTTGCCATCATAATTCGAGTCATTTTACTTTCCCCATATTTGTGCATTCGTGGCATTTCTCTGTCTTCCATTCATTACAATCAATCACACCGTGCATATATTATCTGAAGACGATACATTTGCTTAATTTGAAATTAAAACATTAATTAAACTTCATTAACTTTCCCAGGCATGAGGCTAGCTAGCTTTCCTGCTAGGGATGGATGAGTCAACTGGACCGTTCCTTTCTTACTGTCAGCAGGCGTAGCCCTGGCAGCTGAACGCGTGCTAGCAGTAGCCTTCAGAAACAAACTACGTTGATTCAAGTCCCACCATCAGCATATTTCTTTATGTAGCCCAGGCAGTTGAACGCGTAATAGCAGTACCCTTTGGAAACAAACTATGTTTGTTCAACTCAGTGTACATTTCCTAACTTGTTTATTCATGTAACGATGCTGTTCCATTTTTTTATTTACAACATACAGTCAAACTATGGCTACACATTTTGACCCCGACATGCAATCAATACATTACACTACGACTGTAATCAAGTAAATCATTTCAAGAAATGCATCAACCTACCGTATTTTGTTTTTTTGTACCGTGCATTGTGATAAAATTTTGTAATGTTAACCAACAAAATGTACTTTTTAAATTATTGTTTTATTCAATTCTGCTTGTCTTCCACATGTTTCAAACATCTTATGTTCATCGTCAGGAAGACAATAAAAGGCCTTTTATTGTAATTTCAGCATGAAAAACATACCATATAAGGCTGCATGCACAATATAGTCTTCCTGATGATGAACATAAGATGTTCAAAACATGTAGAAGACAAGAAGAACCGAATTAAAACATTAATTAAAAAAGTGCATTTTGTTGGTTAACATTACATAACTACTATATTTTACTGACTTTTATTTTAATGTATAATTATTTTAACAACTATATGTAACAATCCACCTTGGTTTGGTGATGATATTTTTAATACTTTTAACTTAACTGCACGTACTAATTGCCTACATTTTAAATGGCTTGTAACTTTGGCACAATAAGAAGAACTCCCTGATTATGATGCATTAAGGCACTGAAACATGTTTTAAGAAACAAAAAGTGTTAAATATATAGTGCTATTGTTGGTTATACATTGTAAATATCTGCATACTGTACAGTAAACACAGTATCAAGATGCTGTCCCATGTCAACTGTTATGTGAAGTGGAGGAGGTGATTCTGGCACTCCCTTGGAGCATGGAGAGACTGAGGAAAACCACATTAACATCCATCAATACAGCCAGGAAGAGAATGTAATTCTGAGCTGGCAGCATGAGACACAGGAAAAATACTGGTTAAATACCATTCTTTGGTAGCTAATTTATGCAGACCCACTTTGGAATGCAGAACATTATATCCTTCAATTCTCTCTATGAGAACCACTGATGAAAGTTTTCTTCAACAAATTCTGAAAGTAAAAAGTGCTGAGCAAAAGCAGCAAAGACTGTATTTGGTATGGTTCAGCAAGAATCATTTCCCTTCACATGATGATCTGTGACATAATCTTGTAACCCTGCAGATGCAGAAAAAAGAACCACAATGGCTGACTGTAAATAATCAGATGAAAGAGTTGTGAAATATAATTTAAACCTTACAAGTTCATGATAAATCCACCAGCACACCCCTTGACCCAGCAGCTGTGTCAGTCTAAAGCAATGGTCTCGATTATGCACATACTACTAGTCTGAAGTCCAAATTGAAAGACAACATCAGCGTGGTAAAACAAGCCAAACAGCACCAACGAAATCAGACAAGAAATTAAGATAGGGAACTGCACCTTGCAAGTCTGCTCGGGGTGTTTGATGGGCAACCTGATCACACAAAGAAATCAGGGACACATGTGTAGACAGTACAGTCAATTAACTTACAAGATATGGACATATATGGTGAGTTTTAGTGTCATTTCACTGGAGGATGCACTACAAATACTTTCACAGAAATTTCACTAGCAGAATGTGGATCTCATAAAACATGTCCTAACAACCACCTACTGTCTTTATGACTGATTGTTTTATGAAAAAAGGGGCAGGGTGGTGCCAGTAGTGGCAAAATTCTACATGAAACACCTTGAACAGGGAGCCATAAACACAGTTATAAATAAGCCACTCCACTGGTACAAGTATGTAGACAAAACCTTTGTTGATTGGTCATATGGAAAGAGGTGTTACGAGAATTTCTGAAATATTTAAATGGTACCTACCGAAAATCAAGTTCACAACAGAGACAGAGGAAAAAGCAGCCTTGCCCTTTCTAGACATCCTGGTAACTGTAAGATTCAATGTCATGCTTTGACACACAACACACAGAAAACCTACAAATACAGACCTCTACCTCCACGCCAAGTATGAGCACCACCCAGCACAGACACTGGCCATACTAGCCACCCAAGTCTGATGAGCTCACATGCTTTGTTTTGTAGAAAGTCTCAGGGATGAGCTACAACACCATAAGCAAATCTTCATGCGCAACGGATAGTGAGAGTGATATCAGATGACTCCTACAACAAAAACTGAAACCAAAGCTGGAAAACAAGAAGTTCACAGGTCCAGCCATGATACCATTTCATTGTACTGTCAGCAATAAAATCAGCAAACTTCTGAAGAAACATAATATCAGAATGGTTCATATCCCAAAAAGGAAAACCACACAGATGCTGAGGTCTGCTGTGGACGGATTAGAACTTAAGTTCCCAGGAGTATATCGGATTCCATGTGAGTGTAGAAAAGTGTATGTAGACAGAGTGGTAGGACTTTAAAGGCGAGGTGCAAGGAACACCAACTATATATATGCCTGTACCAACCTGTGAAGTCCGCGCAGCGGCAGAACTCAGCATCACCATGGATCATCACTTCGATTTCAGTGCCACCACATTATTAACAGAATATCAGGATACTTGAACTGCGCCGTAAAGGAAGCAATTGAAATACACTTGAGCAAGAATAATTTTAACATAGATGGTAGCTTCATGTTCAACCAGACCTGGTCTACTCTAACCAACATGCTGTTGAATGGCAAGCATGACCAAGAAGTGCAGGTACTCAAACAACCTGCATCCCAACCCTCCTGTCTTGCCACCAGCTACAAAACAAAGGTCTAGGAAGGTATATCATGATCTGGGCAGACTTCTGAGATAGTTTCCTAATGACAAGGACAGAGATTGTTCTCGAACGTTCATTTCCTCACCAATCAACCATCTAATGTGGTTGCTAGCCCAAGAATAGTTTATTGCACTTGTTTGTGATTATAAACTGCAAATTTGTATCACATAAGAGCTTTCAATCTTATATACAATGATAAAGAATCTCTATTTTGCACTCATCAGAAGTAATACTGTAGCAAGACATCCCCCACTTGAGGAAAAAGGAATGTACACATTCTATCCAATCACTCTGCTTGCTAGCTCCAGTCACTCTGCAAGTCCTCTCCACTCCCACTAACTGATTCTTCCAATCTAGCCACTTTTTCTACATGCTCTTGGTTCATTACTGATCAAGTAGAGCTGTCCAATGCAAACAGCATGGTGAAACAGGCAACCACATTAAATTCCCACTACTCATGCTCATTGCCTGAAGGCTGATCAAGTGAAACCTGCCTCACCCTTGTTTGGGTGGATGAGAAAAGGATATTAAAAAAATGTCCCCATGGCTGATATGGCAGGCATCTCGCTGACACCATCAATTGATGTATCTCTCACAAAGAACTCCCTGGGCAGCTGCTGGAACCATGTGGCCCTGGCATCTTAATCTGACACATTTTTGGCATTAAATTAACCAACATCAATGCACAATGCTATTGTGGTAACCTCTAAGACTTTGCACCACCATCCGGAGAATGCATCCTGGCATGCTTATGACAGGCGCTGTCATGGTACACAACACCTGTCCTCATTGGGCCGGCACTATCCATGACATACTGTGTTCAATGTGCAGAAAAATATTCTACCATCTGCTATACAGCAAAGATCTTTCACTGTGTGAATTCCAAGTGTTCAACCTTTCAAGAAAGCGCTGAATGCTTGCAGATTTTGGTTAGATAAAGATGTCAAGGCCATGGTGGAGCAGCAGATCCAGCAGCAATCCAGAGAGTTATTTGCAGAGGGAAACCACAGGAAAGTGTGTCAACAGAATGCCTGTCTCAGTGCCTGTGAGGCCTATTTCTAACAGCCTCCACTCTTGTGCCCAGAATACCCAAATACATTGAATTTCAGGTTCATACTACTGCTGCTGCTGCTACTCCTGCTAGCACTCTTAGAGAAACCTGTGACAAGTGCAAACTGGATTGTAAAGGTTCTGGTGGGATTTTGCAGTGACAGTAATAAACATTAAGTTACATAAGAGATGACTTAGTTATTGACTGGCAGAGAATAGTTTAGTTACTGATTTGAACATGTAGCAATTACCTTTATTAAGTTCATGATCTGGATATTTATGAAACACACAACGGACGACAGGCTCCTTAAAATGCTGTGCCTCAGAGTATATTAGTAGGGCTCGTACATAAACATCTGATGCAACAGAACTGTTTCTGAATCCCATATACATTACTCTGTTGACTGTTATAAACAGTTTGTTCAAACTGCTGGAGTACTGCAAATACAAACAAAATTAACATAAGAACACTGATAATTAGCAAACTGGCTATCTATTTTACTTGTTCCCTGTTGCATTTGAAGGTAACACCCACAAATCTTTCTAGACGAACAGTCAAGTGCTTGGCCAAACGGAAAACTCCAAAACCTGAACAGTGAAAACACGGTAATATGCGACCTGGTCAGGGCTAGGGCTATTGCACACATGAGATATTTGATTCGAAAGATAAAAGAGGTAGATAAGACAGATTACATAGACAGATACTGTAGATAGATGGATAGAATAATGGATACATAGACAGATATATAGATAGACACATAAACAGTTACAGATACATAGATTAGACAGATGGATGGATAGATAAAGATAGAAAAAGGCAGAAAAATTTCTCATTAGTGATATCTAGCATAATGAACAGTATTGAACAGAAAGCAGGAGAAAACCACACACACAGACAAATACAAGGAAATTATGAATTATTGCAAGGATGATGGTAGCTGCACACTTACATTACTTCCAGTTTGGGACACAGAAAATTTCAGATTCTTGGTATTTGTTGCACAAAATCATTAATAACTGCAATACGGACAGCACAGTTTGGAGAACATTTATCACTTGACTTAAATTAAGAAACAGAATGGTCAAACTCAAATGAATTTTTATCCCAGGTTCTTAAATACTACATATTTCGGCCTGCAGAGCCATCATCAAGAATTACAAAACATAAAACACTCTGAGAAAATTTAACTGTAACCTTCATCACTTATATTACCACCAACGTACAACACAGGCAAAAAGTAAAGTGAATTTATCAAATATTTCTTGTACAATAATGTGTGACAAACGTAAAGTGTATCATTTCTGAACACATCACTCCTTTTTTTCAACACATATTGTGTAGCATTTGAATGGTGATGGTGACTGAAGGCACATATGCACAAAATTCTTAACAATTTCACTGGCAAATCTTTGCCCCCACAAGGCCTCTTGTTTTAGTAGTCCAAACATGTGATAATCCAATAATCTGGACTGACTGCTTCAGCGACAACTGCCATGGAAGGCAGACACACATAAGCGTAAAGCACAAGAACACCCTTGGAAAGCAAATCTCTGTGCTTGTTGCAAATTGCCAATTTCAGATGTTTTAAAACCTTTTAACCATTAAAAAAACAGTCACAGCTTGTTGTTCTACAAAGGTACAATTAAAAAGTGGTGCCACAATTTTTAAAGATTTGTAAATACACACAACATTAACTAAACCTGACACTAACTAGTCACTTCAGTGACTGAGACAACTACTACCTATGGCAAGGCACTGACTACAGTGCCTCTATATTCAAATTCACTTCACTTTTTCTTCACCTGCATATTATCATTACTACCAGCTTTTTTGGGCACTTAATCCAACATGCAGGGGTGGTTTCTTACTACAATGTACTCATTCTTACAAAAAGTCACTGTACATAGACCAAGTTATAGAAACTTCATCCCCAACAATAATACGAGATTTTTCTTTCATCTGAAACTGTCCACAGCAGCCTTGAGTCCCACCCAGCTTTTTATTCAGTGGGTACTGAAGGTCCTTTCCTTTGGAATAAACTGGCCAGGGTATTCAGATGATCACTCACCTCCATTTAGTGCCAAGGTTAGAGTGCATGGAGCTATATCTCCACTCTCCCACACACCTTCATGGTGTGGTGCTTAATTACAAACAGGGAAAACTTTATTTCTACAACTATGGGCTGTCATTTTTATCACTATTACTTCCCTCAGGATCAGATTATCACAATGTACTGTACTGAAATTACATAATTGGAAAACAGAATATAGCCCTGGAATATGGCCACAGCTAAAATGAAAACTAAGGACAAAATGGAAGCCAAAATTGCTTTTAACACAGTGCAAAGGCCATATTTATACTTAGTCTCCTGTCCACAATGCATCTGTCACGTCCTTAGTTACTACAGAAAAACACAGTACAAAATATGAAACTTCCACCATGCAAAACTTTCTTCAAATACAATTTCTGCTTTTCCTTATTACTTATAAGTTCTAAAGTTTCCATTTACTAGAGGTGGATCAATACCAGTCACTGTACATTCTCATTAGTTACACTTACCATCACATTCCTCCCAACAAAGCTACTGTCTACTTGAATTTCGAAATTGTGTGGTCCAGGGTACTCATCTGTTGAAGGCATATCAGATGTTGCTTTCAGGCCAGGGGTTGACTACAAAAAGGAAAACAAATTAAAGCACAGATTACCATGAAATGACAATGTCCACACATGGACCCTCCTGAATATCCAGGCATCAATAACTCTCTGTATTACTATTTGGATATAAAATGTTAATGGAAGAGTAACACACTAGAACAGTGGAATTCTCCATCTAAGTTTTAAAATCTTACATTACAGAGTGGCTAATAATGCTTTATAGGACTTCAAACAACATATTCTTAGGCAAAAATGAAAACTTATTTAACCTTAATATCCTACTTGTCTTTATTTATTACCTGTTCATACAGTGTTAACAAAACTGTCTAAGACTTGTAATGAATATTAAATGTGATCCAGCATGCTGTGATATACTGAAAAAAAACTCCAAATAACTGTGCAGGATATTCTCTAATATGTTTACAAGCACTGCAGTTATGTCAGTACACTTCTACCAGGCTACACAGTGTCACATCCCAGAAGACAGTAATCTTCAGAGTCACTTCCAAGAAAACCTCGTATCTCAAAATACTATCCTCCACTGATGCTATATCTCTTCCCTTTAAGTTTCCAACCAAAATTTTGGGTCTCTCTCTCTCTCTCTCTCTTATCTCCCCAGTTTGCACTACATGTTCTGACAATTTTGACATTTGTTAGAACAATGATGTAAGCTACCAGATGCAACAATTTTCATTTATTGATCTTTTTTATTGATCTATTTGAATCTGCTCTACATGTTTTGGGTGACAAACTCGCCAATCTTCAGGAGCACTTTTGACTGTATATACAGCTTTGGCACAATGCACTGATACTGCTGCCGACCGGTGACAAGGCTGAGTTCCATCTCCATATATAATTCTACTTGATCTAATCTATTAGGTGCAGAACACAAATCATGAAGCTATCAATATAAAGCCCCTCATTACAAAATTTTCTACACCTCCCCCTTTCACAGATCCAAATATTCTCCTCAGTTCACTGATTTCACACACAACTAAAAAATTTTATCTGATCTTAATTTCCCCTTTGACAGTACTTTGATTTGTGAAATGTGTGACTGAAACTCACCATAATGGACAGACCATTATCCTGTATGTGTTGAGTAGCAAGCTCCCATGTACAGTATCCTTCACTCTGAAATGAGGACAATAACAGCGAAAAATAATGACACAGACCACGATCAAATGACACAAATTAAAACCTTTCTATTTTCAACAAAATTCATGGCATAAATCATGCATACCTATTATCAGCACACGCAGGTGAAATAAATAGATAAGAAACCCTTCAACATTGTTCTAGAACTCCTAACGGCCTTCAATTCTCAACTGTTTCATGGTATATATCTCAAGAACAAGTGATATGTCAATCACCCTAGGAGTGACACTGTACTGAAGCTGAACAAAAGAGAAGAAATTGCAGCACCATTGATGGACATGACAGGCCTATACTACGAAGATTACACGCTACAGTAAAACAATGCATACGGAGGAAATGAAGTCATCTTAATTACACCACCATTAAAAAGTAAAGAAAGTGTTTTTAAACGTACAGCAAAATTCATTTAATCCGAGTTGCACAGGACTTGACAGGTGCCAAATTACTGGATACTCTGGATTATCAGACAATACCTGTAATGACCCATGTTCTTATATGTAATCTTTTGTTACTGCTCTTATACTTGGGCTACACAACTAATCAGAGGAGAATTCCATTTGGATATCTCTTTCGCCTGCTGGTTCAGGTTGTCAGGATCCTCTTCATCTGTTTTCTGTAGTCTTCATAGCTGCAGAAGTTGATGGAGTAGGAAACAAGGGGTCCAGAGATACCAAAACGGTTGATGTACACACACACACTTGGAGGCCTTTTTGAACATGTCCATAAGATCTGCCTGTTTTGATAAGGCTTTTTTCTACTGCAAAGCAAAACTTCCAGTTCTGGGACTACTCTCCCCAAGTGCCAGATTATCAGGATTTCTGAATTACTGGATGTCAGATTAAAGGAAGTTTACTGTACTTCATTTTGTTAAAACACAAAAGGTAAAAAGACTCATTTACCACTTGACTGTCCTGAAGCTGCTCGTGAATTGCAGCTTGTGAGTTTTGCAAACATGTCTGATGAACAGAATACTCTTCTTTGATAGTATCAGGCACATCACAAAATGGGCCAAATGTACGGAGTAACTCTTCATATTCAGACGAGGTTCTGAAAGGATAGAAATCTTATCCCTTAGGATTTAAAAAAAAAAATCTCTATGCCTTGAAGCAAATAATACATTTGAGACACAAATGCTAACCCCTGTTCTTTGCACACATAATTTATATTTTGTTTTCTGCCTGGTTGTCCTGTGTGGTTTTTCTGAGTTCCTTCACATAAGTACTGGGAAAGCACCTTAACACAGACTACTTACACACCCCTTTCAATTTATCATTCACATCACTTGACACCCAATACACCATGCAGTTCCAATTAAAGATTTTATTCTCTGCCTTGTGGTTCTGCGTGGCTTTTCTGAGCTCCTTACTGCGATGGCAACTTAATATATACATTCCCTTAAATTTAACCTTCGCAATCACTGGACACTTGATAATCCAAATGGTTAAATTTAACCAACTCCATACAGCAAAATCATTCTTGGAGAAGCTAAAAGATGTTCGAATAGTCGCAGGATTCTCTACATTTAACTAAACACAAAGGTCCATTATCACAGGCATAAAAGGCTGTCACTGGTCACAATCATGAACCAGACATATCCAGTCAAAAGCAATTTTAATGCTATCCTCCCATCTATGCTTAGTTTCCATGCAGTATCTTTCCTTTAGGTCTCTCTTTTCTCCCACATGTTCTGTATGCCTCATCTATAACTGCCTCCTGGATATGATAGCCTACTACAGTAGAATACCAATTTTACACTCCTGCATGTTAAATTCCACGATTTTACGCACTTTTAGTATGGACCCAACCAAATACCCACAAGAACACTGTAATCTAGATTTTACACCATTTTTGGTGGTCCCCACAACTAGGAGTTTTATTGAATTTTGTAAGCAATACATGTCACTAAGCTCCTCATCATGTAATTCACTGAGCTTACTCTCATAAATAAAAATATTCTCATTATATGTAGCTCTAACACCATAAATCAATAACCCAACAAGAAATCACAAAATATAAATTCAAAACATTGCTAAATTCAAAACCTGCTACTGGACATAATCCTAAGGCTGAGTGTCTCACTCAGAGTTCACATTTCTAAGATACGTCTTAATTAAACTCTCCCACTTCCTTCAATGTCTTCCAAAAAAGATTCCACACAAAAATTCTGCACAAATATCAATGTATTCCTCATCTGAGTACATATCTAACCCATCTTCACTTCCTTCACTCCTATACCTTAACAAAACTAGCCAACACACACAAACCATGCAGTCGTTACACATCATGCAGTCAGTTTATCCTCCTTACAGCAACTACTCCCTTGCGTGCCGTATTTCAAAACACTTGCAATTTAAATTACTTCACATCAAAAACTGCACTCATAGGCATCCATATTTGGTTACATGACTATTTAATATAATTCTGATCTTTAAGAGTTTGGGAAATGAGATTAGATGCAATCAGTTCTTGCATTATTTAATTATACTCTTTCAACTTCTAGCTTACAGCAGATTTACCCACGGCCTCTTAAGCAATTATCTCAGTGTCTGTACGGTAGCTAAAAAAGATCACACAAACCTTATCACCAGCCTTACAATCACAAATATTCATGCAAAACTGAAGGGCCAATCACTCTTCCGTGTTGTCTGGTGTTTCAAGGGAACTCTTTGATTCACTCATACATTGCTATCATAAAATATAAGCAGTTGTTACCACATCATTAAACATGACAGAATGTAACATTACACAACATACAGTTAAAGATACGTTTGATGTAAGAAATTATAAATGGCATGTTAACATCTATGCTCCCTATTGTTGTAAGTTTAAATATTTAAAGTACTTACTCAGGGGAAGTCAAATGTGTGTATGGTGTGTGGTATGGGTTGGTGTGGCTTGGCATGGTACATGTGGTTTGGTGCAGGATGTGTTGTGTGGTATGCAGGACATGGTGGGTGCTGTACATGTTGGGCAGTGTGAGGTAGACAGGGAGGTAATTTAGTGTGTGTGTGTGTGTATGTCTACACAAACCTACACACACCAGACTTGTAAATTCTGGTGCGAAGAAAACTGATTTATTATTGAGAATAATCTTTTATGTATTTTTGACAACAGTGATGACTGTTTGGAAATCTCCATATGTGGTAGCTTCAAAATGTTCCTGGAATCACTTCTTGAGAAATACAAATGTGTACAATCCTTGAAGCCACATTTCCCTCAAAACAGTCCCCTTGAACAGTTATACACTTCTGTCAGCGACTGTAAGGGTGCTGGAAACATTCCTGGAAGTCATTTCAAGAAAGACTTTTCAGCTCTTGTGTTACATTCTTCATAATATCAGTAGCATCACAAAAGCACTGTCATTTTAATGTTGATTTCAAACAGTGGAAAAAGGTAAAATTTGGCTGGATCCAGGTCAGGAGAATATGGGAGATGCTCCAGTGTCACTTTGTTCTGTGCTACAAAATCCTTCGCCACAACTAACCAGTGTGCAGGGGCACTGTCATGAAAGAGAAACCAAATGTTGGTTCTCCATTTTTCAGGGCATTTCCTTCTGACCGAATCCCTAAGGTGATGAAGGCTGTCAGTGTGCATTTTTTTATTCACATTTTAATAATTTCCCTCATGCAGTAATTCCTGTCAATTATACCACAAACTTCCGGGAAATTATTAAAGCTACTTTGTATGAGGGGGGACCCAAAAATTCCCAGAACTGTTAAAAAAGTTTGTATAAAATATTCATACAAGTTTCAGACTTTAGTCCCCTTCAAAATACTCCCCCTGTTACTGGATGCAGTGACCCCAGTGCAGCTCCCACTGTTGGAAACAATGTCTAAAACCTTCAATGGAAAAGCTGTCAAAGGCTGCCAGTGACTCTCATTGAACCTCTGCAACATCAGCAAAATGCCTCCCTTTCAAATCCTGATTCATCCCTGAGAATAGAAAAAAAGGAGCAATGAGCAAGGTCAGGTGAGTGGGGAGGGGGCACAACCATCATTGTGTTTTTAGCCAGAAGGAAGGCTTTTGCTGACATTGCAGAGGTTCAACAAGAATCACTGGCAGCCCTTAAGAGGATTTCTGCTTAAGATTTTAGGCAATGTTTCCAGCAGTGGGAGCAGAACCGAGATTGGTGCATCCAAGTCAGAGGGGGAGTACTTTGATGGGGACTAAAGTTTCAAACTTGTACAAATAATTTTAATACATTTTTTAACAATTCCGGGAACTTTTGGGTCCCCCCTCATATATATTCAAAACACTAGCTGGTTATTAAAAGTTTGGAAATTTATGCATTGCATAACAACTCTTGCACAATTACTTAAACACCATAAGCCTTTCAGAAAAGATGTACTGGGCACACACACACTGCTTCATGATTTTCTACCTCTGTTCGCAACTAAGTACGGACAGTCAATCAGAAGTACAATTTGATAATGTCTTGCTGAACTGATTACTGCTGCAATATTTCTGGTGTTATCTTTGAGATATCATCTTTGTCCACTTTTAATCAACCTTACAAGGCATTGTAAGTTTTAGCAGAACTCCCCAAGCATCAATTTTCAACACAAAACCACTCAGCAATCCTATAGTTTCATGCACAGGGTAGGCAGACAAACTGATTGTATCAAGCATTCCCTTGGGTATTAAATGGCCAAAAAATTTGATTAACTACTTACACAAGCTCTGGGAGCAGAAGGCTTTCATCTGTGTTTGATTCACTTCCAGCCATTACTGTCACCACCTGAAGGCACAAAGAAATATCTGATTTACAATGTTACACATCCAAAAAGTCTGATATTAAGATATGCTGTCCAGGGGCATGTGGCGCTGTGTACTCATCATGAATATCACGACGTTTCAGAGGAACTTCCTGCTGCCGTTATCACAGTAGGTGACAAATGGCCAGTTCGATGTGAACTGGACATAGCACAGCAACTCAGACGCCGGAAGCGCCATATTCCTCTGGAACGTCTACATCCAATTAGAAGACGACCGGTGTCAACCACCAAGCGCATACAATCAGACATCAACACCTCAAAACTTACGTACATTCATTCCCTACCCCATACATCTATATGTATATATGCTTTAATACGACTTCGAGTGAAACGCCCACCTACCACTTGTCTTAGAAACTGCCCGTTTGTAAACACTACGCGGCCGAACCGCCAACAACCTTACAAAGGCCGCCTTCTTGCGCCTCGAAGCTACAACCACTCAACCGCGGCATGGCACGGATTATCTATCTAACCAGCTGGCATGGATCAAAGAGAACGTTAGTTCATCCGAAGTTCCATCGGGCAGCTAACACCATGGATGCTAGCACGGATTAACATTCGTGGGTACTTACTGTTAAGATGATCTGTGAACTGTTAGTAAAGACCGAAGGAGGATCACGGATAAGCTGAAAACGCGCCGGACATTCATATAACCAGCGACTGCTAGATTTTTGGCGGCTCTGACACGTGACATTACTTACGATACGATTCCAATGCGATGGCTATAAAATACATACGTTTCACACTGGAGGCGATCGCTTCAGACGATAGGCCTAACATCTGAGTGCACAATCAATCTGTGAACAATATGCACTGTGTATGTATGAATATCTAATAAACTGTAACAAGCAGTATCTTGAGTACCCACTACAGTAGGCCGACGTTACGTTTTTAAGTCACTTTCAGTGTATCCATCAATAAATTACACTGCCAGACTTATTAAATTCGTTTCTGGTGTTTTCCCAAAGTCAATTTTGTCTTCCTTGAATAACCGTCATACAAAAGTAAGTGTTCTCCCCAACAAGTTACACAAGCTTAATATTTGCTTCCTCACTTATGTTTACATAACCCGTGATCCGTCTCCCGTAGCACAAATCATACACTGTGGCGATATGTTTGCGACAGCAATAGAAGACACGGCATGCTAATTCGTTGCTCCATCATATCGGCCCGTCGTGAACACATGGTTATCGTGTTGCCTTCGGCGACGTCCCATATGTAGCCGTGGGTAGGTGGGGAAGTTTTAAAGATACGTGTATGCAACAAATCCCCATACTGTGAAAGAACGAAGAAACATCTGCCGCGAGGTTTCAACAATCTCATTGCGTTCTGCAGGTATATGGAGTGCATGCCGCCAGGAGGCCAAAATTTCAGCGTCTGTTGTAGCCGTGATGAGTTTTTGACTTTCTAAAGGTTATCAACACAGCGATCGTTTGTCTAGCTCCCTTTATCGCCTGTTCAGCCTTCCGAGACACGGCTCCTTTCGGGTGGCGCCTATTGGGCAAGCAGGAAATGCTCCACCATTTATGAAGTTGAGAAAATCATTTTCCTTCTTAGTTGTTACCCGAGACACATCTACGTTGACCCACTTAACTCGAATATGCTCAGCTGATCTACCTGATTCAAGAACTACAGACCTAGGTAACAACAGCATTACTGCAGTACTGATCACAGATCATCTGGAACTGTCGGACATTGTATTCAGTGTTGCGTTACGGAGGAGATGACTGCTGTGTGACCGCGCGTGCCAATTCCCCATTCAACCAAACCTGCCAGTCAAAATGGGCTTTGGGTACTGTTGGCTATGTCTTTATCAAGGTCGATGAAGTACTGCCTTTGGCTGCATACTCCTCAAAGGTGTCAGTCGAGCCAGACTTAGGTTACCATTTAGGCTGTCTCTGTTACAATGTTCTCCTTTTCAGCCAAACCAGCCATTCGAGATGGACTTAGGTTACCATTTAGGCTATGTCTCTGTTACAGTCAGTGTTGCCCTTTTCCACCGAACCAGCCAATCGAGACGACTTCGGTTACCGTTTAGGCTGTGTGTCTCATACAGTCGATGCTTTTCTTATTCCCCTCTCATATCTACACCCTCTTTGTAGCAACATCTGTAACTGTTATGCATGTCAAGATTATGCTGCACACTACAAATACAGTAGAGGCAACATGGAAACAAGTTAAGGTTTCCCTTTGTGCATACAACCATACGGTCAACTACAGGTTCTCCCGTAGCACAAATCATACACTGTGGCGATATGTTTGCGACAGCGATAGAGGACACAGCATGCTAATTCGTTACTCCATCATATTGGCCCGTCGTGAACATATACTTATTGTGTTATCTTCGGTGATGTCCCATATGTAGCCGTGGGTAGGCAGCTTTAATGCCCAACCTGCAAAGAGGAGATACTTAGCTAAGACAGTATGCCTGCACTTCAGTGGTCTTCACCATTATGGCTGGGGTTCACCAGGACTTAATGATGCGTCCAAATGATGACCCTCATCATTCCAAATGAACACCCAAGTGCCCTGTTGTCAAAGTGTTGCCACTGCTTCCACCAGATCAAGATTATATTTTGTAAAATGAAAACTGTTGAGGTAAGTAGTATGTTACAGTATGGGGCATTTTTTTGTTGTTGTACATAATGATATGTGCAACCTTCCTGATGGCATACAAGACTTTCTGCAGGTATCTTTCAATGGTGTGCATAGCATACTGCTACAACCTGCATTTGCTTCAGAGATGAAGTCCACAAGACAGCATTACTGTGTGATTTGTTCACTGCACTTCAGGTATTGCCCTTGACTGAGTTAGACCACAGCATCACTCACTTTAACATACTTCATTCTTGTGTCCTCATTGCCAGTTCTTATGTTTCCATACATCGGAACAAATTGTAATTACTTGATAGGTCACTTCAGGCATGGCTCTTGACTATGATGTGTTGCCACAAGCTCTTAGTAAATTTATTCATCTGGTTCATTGTCTGTTCAAATAATTTCTAATTAGGGAAATTACAAATGATGTTGGATGGAAGAAACATTATATGCAATTGAACCAGTGCCTTTTATCCCAAATACATGCTGTGTGTAATTCATAGGGCAGTCTGTAGAGTGCATCATATTGTATAGCTTTGGCTACTGTATCCACTTGAAATGAAGATGTGTAAAAGCAATTAAATGGAATTTAGAAAGCAGGAGATTAAATCAGATGTGAAGTAACTTGCATGTATGCATATACAATAAAGGAGGTTCATTTTATTGAGGAGCTACAGTACATTCACAATTGGGCAGAAACATATCATTGAAATGACATGGAGGAATTAACATAATTTGGGATAAACTGTCTCAACAGAAAGGATTCATAATCATCTCCCACATGACTATACTTCAGATCACAGTTTAGAACAAGTATAATTTTAATATGTTGACTAAGAAATACATTACAATGGTAAACAATATGCTGCTTATAAGACCAGCTCATAGCATCAAACCAACTCTTCAACATTGTTACAGACCCATGTAGCGGATGTTACTGTGGTTTTATGCACCAGTAACAGACTTTCCTGTGTGGGTGGGGTTTCTGTCAGAAATGTAGGAATGACTATGAACATTGCTACACAGATCTGAATTACAGCTAGTAAGACCTTCCATCATTCCCTTAAAATAAGCTCACCCCCCCCCCCCCCCCCACAAAAAAAAAAAAAACCCACCAACCACAACCTCTGACAAAAAAAAAGCCCCCCCCCCCCCCCCCCCAAAAAAAAAAAAAAAAAACTTTGGTCAAAGTTCACACACAAATGGATGACATAGTGTCATGCAAACTTGAACATTACCATCTTCTGGAATGTAAGGCCATGCAGTCTGGTAGAGATACCTCCATCATCAAAGTGTATGAATGGTTTATCTACCCTTATACTGGAGGCATTAGTTTCCTTTGAAATATTAGGACATACCAGCCTACATGGTATCACATCTTCACAGTCACTAATGTGAGAACTTCAAATCTCACATGTAGGCCTTGATTCTAGATACATGTCAAAATGCATCAAAATTACAATTAAAATATACATGGAATGAAAGTACACTAAATTTTATTCTTACAATTCACTGTTGGAATTGTATCTTTGTGTGTGTTTGTCAATGGAGAACTTTCTTTCTCTTCTTACAGCTAAATCATCCCAATTTCTTGCGGAAAATGAGAGGTCTATTAATAACACTGTTTTGGCATCAAAATGTAATAAATACATAATTCATTATTACAATGAGTTGTTTACCTTTCTAAGAATATGAATTAAGTTTGTAAAGTGCAAGCAATAACTGTGCAATGGGGAATCCTGAATTTATTATTTACAAAACATTTTATATTCATTTACATCTTCAAGAATACTGTAATAACACCCACCAAGCTTTAAAGGAACATTTGTGCCTCTATGAGACTTGTAAACATACAATGGGAAAGAAAACAGCATGCTGCCATAAACATTTTATACATCAATATTTTTGCCCAAAAAATATGTGCTCCATTCTCTTTTTGATATGATGGTTTGTAAAATATAATTTTACGTACCTGTGTTAGGCAGTTGGTTAACAAAAAACATTGGAACATTCCATTACAACAAATCCAGATTAACATTCACAATAATGCAACACTGATTAGTAGTATGAGGAGAGGGTGGAAGGTACATTGCAGTAGAACCCGTTAGAATATGTACATGATATTTGTTAGATATTCTGCAGGAATAAATTTCCTTATATCTACACAACTACACCTTTCCACGAAATGCTGTGCATATTTTAACAAAATGCAACACAGTTTACTTTACTGTAAACCAACACAAAACAGTCACATAGAATCTTCCTCAAGGAAGTAATTTTACTTTACTTGACAGTGGTTATAAATATCATGGATTTAGCCAACTTGTTTTTCACTTCTCTGACATCTATTTCTGCAGTATTCTGTATTGTGTATTACAAGTATGCAGTAAGGAAACAATCATGTAAAACTTAAAGGGTCATAATCAGGTGGGAAGTTGTACTATATATACAGGTGACTATAAAGTAAGTACATAGGTTGAATAGTTGCATCTCTTTAATTGAAGTCAATGTTGCTAAAATTCTTGCACCACTTTTAAAGCCCATGAACTAACACAGTGTCAGATTTCAACACGAACTGCAGTTTGTTGATAAGTGCTCTTCCTTTAGGATTGTGATTACTGCATGGAATTATCAGAGATAATGCTCGCAGGCAAGAAGGCAATATGAATGTGTTGAAAATCATTCTGCAAATGTCTATCGACCAAAACCACAAGCACTTCAGACACTGACACAACAAATTTCAGATAGTTTAAGCCACTATTTCTCTTGACTTCTTGCAGAGAAGTGTTGAGTCTGTGTCGTTCAAGTTGCGTATGTTGAAACCTGACAACAAATGGTAGTCTATGGGCTTCAAAATGGTGCAAGAATTATGGAAATATAGCATTCCTTTTAGGAGATACAGTCATGCAATATAATATATGTCTTTATTTAAAAATTCTCCTGTGGTATTGTGAGTAAACTCCAATGTACAACATGTTTTACTACTTTTGCCATAACTATACCAAATGTTCTGTGTTCCATAAATTTACTTTGTGTAAACCAACAATTTCCTACAATTGTTTATGCATAGGTAGACTGTTAAAATACAAATGCTGAATGAAATGGCACACAGTTTCACATGCTGTCTTAATTTGCTGGTTTGCACACCACAGGATTTTAAGGAACTGAACATTCACTTGTCATTAGTTGTAGAAAGACATATGAAACTGCTGAAAAATAATCTGACATTTATAAAACTACAAGTATTTTATCCATGCTGAACATCACATAATAAAATGTGCCTGAATATTTATATTAACTTATAAGAGATGGATTTAAATGCCAGTTGCATCTCTTGATGGCCTGAGCTTTTCTGGCTTAGTGTGGACATTTAAATTGTTACCAAGTAAACACACAGAGACCAGGACATGCATGCTAGGCCTTTTGCCAGTACATTTTAGAGACCAGCATGGGGTTTCTTAGGAAGATAAAGGTTAAGTGTACAAGTATACATAACGTGCCTGTGTGATAACTGTTTCCAAGCTGCGTATGTGCAACACTTCCAATACCCAGTACTTTTCATTACATTTGTACTTATCTTATTACCAGACAATTCATGAACAGAAAGAGTGTTTACTATAGTGAATGTAACATCATTGTCAGTACAGAATAGAATTGAACATCCCACTTAAGAATGATTGTCATGACTAGATCATTATCATAGTAACAAAAATATGTGTGAAATTAGGTAAACACAATGGGTCAAGGAGATGAGATGACAACAACACTCATACCAACTTTCAACTAACATTCATTCAGCTTTTTATGTATAATGATGTGACATTTAGTAACATACTTGGCATGTGCACTCTGTACTATATACAAAGCAATTATGGTTTCAAACATGAGCTTCACATATGCGAGAAAATAATAATTAAGGAAGACTATGTTCTTCCCTTTATCCCATCACCACACATGAACAGAAAACATCAAGAAAATGAAAATACTCATTCAGGTTCCCTAAACAATGTACTGGCATTTCAAAATATGATGTGCCAGGTGAGACTTGTTTAAAAGTAAGGCACAGAGACAATTTTAACATTACATAACTACACCAATTTCATAGAATATTATTCTTACATACAGAGTAATTATTAAACATGAATCAGAATAATTTCTGAGGTTGGTATATGTTGTTTCAGATATAAATCAAAGTACTGATATGCCTGTATCATTTTATAAAATGTAAAACATTTCCAGCTACATAATTCTTTGATTATAAGCAGAACCTCTGATCCAGCATATCCATATTCATAAAGTCAAGCCATATGGAATTTAAATTCTTCTGCAAATAGATAAGTTAAGTGGTGATGAAGGTTACGTTATGACTGTATCATGGAGCACTGTCAGAACACCTTGTTTAGCATGTGGTTGTGCCTTGTACTCTGCACTGTCAGTATGCAAGTAGTGATGCAAATGAATGTTTCACTCCACACAGTACAGTAAAGGAAGCTACTCATTTGTACAATTTGTATTAATGTGTTCCAGTGTTATGTTTATACACAGCGCAGCCATGAGCAAGAGAGCAGCTCAATTTTTTACCCCCTCAGATATTAGACATGGGTCAAGCTCCAGTGTAAACATGTAAATTTTGCACAAAAATAAGTTACAGGTAACATGATACACAAAATAATGTGCTGCAGTAATAATATGATACAGTGGGCTGGCCACACAATGAGGATGGATGACTCATATCCCCAAAGCAGTAATGGAAGAATGTTTCAGAGGAAAAAGAACCATGGGAAAGCCTAGATGTAGATGGGAGGATGCTGTTTGGATCAATACCATGGACACAGAACTAGAAAATAGCAACAACGAAGAGAGAAGATTGGAGGAAGAAGATAGTGGAGACCATGGCCTGAAAACAGGATGAGTACCATAGAGAGTGAAGAATAATAATAAGCTGGGACGAGAAGGAGGAAGAGAAGACGAAGTAAAAGAAGTAGATGAAGATGGAAGAGGAGCAGAAGGGAAAAAAAATTCCCCTGGAAATCTAGGCATGTAACATTAATTAGGAACAGAAACCAATAGAAGTTAAGCAAGTGACGTACAGTATAAGTGCATGTGACCACAACAGATATTACAGCAGTCACCAGCATCCAATAAGAGGGAGATTTTTCATGTTGATATTCCAGCCCTTTTACTGCAAAAATGCGGGCAGTTTTCACGTACTTCCCCGATTGTCCTAACCTATTGCTCCTTTAGAATCTCACAGTTCCACCACCAGTGGTTCTGCTACTCTCGTGGCTGCCATACAAACACTAACTAAATGCGTGAAACTCCAATGGTTTGTCAGAGCTTATTAAATCCATGTCACCTGGAAATGGAAGCAAATAGGGCTTCTGAAGTGTCACCCTTTTATATGTTCATACTACATGGCTCATGGCATGAGAATCATGTCATTCCTAACATGTACTCACACTTATTGTTCATATAACTTAGGTGATTAAACATGATGTTAGAAATGTTAATAGGAAGTAAGAAAATGCTAAGGATGAATGCCCAGATTCACAAATCAAAACCGCTACACTCTTGATCTGTGTGTTTTAGTAACCTTGTCACCGAACTCAATTTTACACATAATAGCCAAATTTGGTTGGAAAAAATACCGCTAACTTTTTATCTCGGATATTTTAGTTTGCAGCAAGGTCCATGAAGGTATGCTCAAAACCTCTAACTTAAATATGGTTCTGCTGGTTTGTAAATGAATATGGATTAGAACCTGACACATATTATAGAAAAAGGTTTCTCCGTTGATACACATCTTGTAAATTTTAAAGTGCTCAATTCCACCCTTAGTGTTCCAATTTGAAATTTAAACCCTTTCACAAGCCTGGGGAAATATGGTACAAAACTCACAATGACTCTGGACTGGAGTTTTAAAGCATTCTCTCCAAATATGTAACAGAATAACTTATCAAGAAAGAATTCTGGAAATAAAATAAAGGACAGTTATTTTCTTGTAAAATGCACAGTAAAAAAGCATCACTGTTTGTGACTTTCTTCAACATAAAAACAAACGCTTGTGTATTAAAAAAATGACACATTTTTTTCTCTGAGCTTTCTACCTACTTTGTTTTAAATCCTTGTTTCACCCTTCCAATAAATGAACTGTTCAGAAGATAATATTACAGTACTGATATTAATATTTGGAAAGTAATTTAAAAAATCAGTCTTCTTCAAGGAATATCATCATTAAAAGAGTAGTCTTTTGTGTTTCACCATTTTGGTCTTCATGACACCAATCATAATACACATTGCTGACAGTACTGTAATGGTTAAAATTCATTACATCTTTAGAGACATTAATACATGTTCATTTATGTGTGTTGTTTACATCACAAATTTCATGCCACTGTTTAGTTTATGACCCACTTGTTTAAATGTAAAATGTATGTATAAACATAACATTTACATTCCCAAGCTGCCAGTATGATTTTACTTATATGTAAATTCCATCCTGCTCAGTTACTTTGGGCAGTGCAATAAATTTTGTGTGTATGCATACAATCTGCTGCTCAGTTGAAATATTATAAGTATCAGTTTTATGTCAGTATTGATTTAAACATACATTATATAACCAGATCACAGTCTGAGTGTTAGATCAGAGGTATCTGCAGTACAATAAAATTATAGGTACAACAGGCAACTGATTTGATCTAAATTATGTCATAAACACTGAATTCATTCTACATTGGATTAGGATCATAATAAACATAGCACTGGGGTCATTCTTAGTTCTGTGGTAACAGTCTCAATACTTCTTCATTGATTCATGTTTTAATACTGAGAATGGGTAAATGTTTAAGTTTGTACCAGCAAAGAGGCACAGAGAAACCTGGATTTTACATTTATTCAAGAACCATTTAAAATGAAAGTAAAATAAAGAATGATGTAAAATCAAAGAATTGAAAATTCTTGTGAGTCTTGAAATGAAATACAGTAAATCACTTCCAGTGTAATTAATGAATGGCCTGTAACCACTACAAATACTATGTTCTGTCTTTCTGATATATATTTGATGATTCAGCAATATGCACTGATTTGGATAAGTATGACCAATCCATTGTTAAAGACAGTATTTAAGAAAACACCCTTTCCTTGCGTTTGGGAAATAAAGCACTTAAAAACCCCAGCAACATTCCAATTTGTGCTCAAATTGAATACATAATCAAAGAATTGTGTGGCAAATACAAACATATATTCCAGGTAAATAAAATATTTTTCTTGTGCATGTTCTGGTGGGACCAATAAAAATGCATGTGGAATCAAGGAAAATGCAGATTCAAGGAAAACAAAATCCAAGTTCCACTGTATTTATAATACATTCATTTGCAACAATCTAATATATTAATATTATAAGTACAACATTCTCTTTCTTCACAAAAATATAGTCTCTCAATCATCTGACTAAAAATATTAATTACCATCACAAGATTTATTTGTTTTCGATGAGGGTCTGAAGCTGCAGCACCAAATCTCGGGCGAGTGAAAGAATAGCTTTAGCATCGTGCCTTTCAGCCATCTCTGAAAAAGTGTCATGTTATCAGGGAAGGTTATAGGCTACATCAAACATTCTCCCTTAACAATATAATTCATAGTGGCATGAAGTACAAATTAATGTTTTTGAGCTCCCATGTATCTGTGCCATTGAATTATGGAGATCCATGTTATAAATAGTATGACACTGATTCTTCTAAAATGCTGCATGAATACTGTACAATTTTGTATCACCCAATCTTGGTACTTTTTCTAAAAAAAAATTTAAGTCACAAAAAATAGAAACGTATCACCGGTGCTAACTTCCGAAGCTGTGAAGAACAGCAGCGTACCTCATTATAGGATCCGGAAGTAGTGCTAAATATATGAAAAACTTCCATCCCTTTTAGTTTTATTCTGCGGTAAAACAGAAAATATCAGTACTATTGTCCCACAAAATATTCTGAATGATAATAACCGATAAATAACTTATAATCTGAAATTTGTACAGAACTTGTTACAAAGCGTGTGTGTTAGCAGAACAAATTGGTATGAGAGCAAGTATGTTCTAATTGTTCAGCACCTTAAAATGTACCAAGTTATTGGCAAGAATTTACTGTTAATTCATAAAAAAAAAAAACTACTGTCAACACAACCTTGTGTTCTTTTAATATCAGTTTATCTATATTTTAACAGTTGATGTCTGCAATGTTAACAAGTGGCACTGACTTCTTTGTCAATAGCTAATCAAAATGTTTTCAGGAAGATCTAGTATTATAAACATGATGGCAAACCAATAACAACCATTAAAATTTCAGTGCCATAACAGTGAATACCCTCACTGCACTGGTGTTATAAGACAAGAAGATAATAATAACGGACATAAAATTTGATACAAACCATTGAAGAACTTGATAATGTCAGTGAAATCCATGCTGTTGCTGAGAATTATGTCTCTGTAAGACTCAACCAGTGCCAGGGCTATAAACAGGACAAAGTGGCTTGAGGCTATGTGCTTGGCTGCCCATATTGTTTCCCAGACGCTGAACACATCTTCATACACCAACTCTGAACCAAGTAAACCCAGCTAAAACATAACATATCTGCACGAAGGGAAAACACTCTAGTTCCATATTTTGTGATGTGACTTGTCTTTGTTTTTAAATTATCTCAAATTCCAAAAATATCAGTCATGATATTGCAAGAAAAAAAGTAAAACATTCAAATCAAACACTAAAATATATGGAAAACATAAGCTACCTTAGGTATGAAAACATGCAGGCTGTAACCAACCATTAACACTCCTTACATAAATACAGGTACATAGTGTCCAGCTGCAAGCAGAACCTGCTTACAGAAATCTACAAACTTGCTCATACAAGAAACATTAACACCCTGTAGTACATAATGTAAATTACTGTATGTGACAACATGTGTTGGAAATGATCTTCAACTTTCAGACATGTTTGACACCTAGCGAACAAATTACTGGAATCTGTTATTATAGTCCTCAGATTAAAACGCCAATGTAACTTCACTCTGTATAGCAGGTTCTTTCACAAGGTGTTCATAGTTGGTTAGCAACTCAAGAAATTTTGTGCTCTTTCTGAATGCTAAAGACCCATTACCATCTTTGCAACAGACTGGCACTGGTTCCTATTTTCAGTCATAGTAAAGCAGTTCATACCCTCCCACCTTATTGCTGTAAGATCCATTTCAACATTATCCTCTCATCTGTGTTTACTTCCTTCTCCTCAGGTTTCCCAGCAAAAATTTTCTGTTCATATCTCATCTCTCCCATGTGTACAATTCACGCATGCCTAACCACCTCATCCTCTTTGATTTGATCAACATAATGCTTTGTATAGCGTTCAAAGTATGAAGCTCCCAATTTTCCATCTATCTGCTCCTTTCTCCACTTTGGGTTCCAGTACCCTCCTCAGCACCTCAATCTCTAGCCCTCTACATATGTCATCTTTCTTTGACAGGCCATATTTCACACTCTTACAAAACAACATGTGAAATTAATTTGAGGCTTCTACATAACAGATGAGAAGACAAAGGACTCTTGAAGGGGATTGTAACAAGCATACCCTAAATTTAGTCTGCTCTTTACTTCTTCACAAATTACTGGTTGTTGTCATACCAAAGCATTCAAACTGTACCACTTCGTTAAGGATTTAATAGTTATCTTTATTGTTAACAGCCTAGCTTCATAACTAACCAAAAATTGAGTCTGGAACAGTACACCCAAATAGCAGAATTAGGCATGATTCTCAGCCAGTTCTATCCACTTAATATCTATCCCTAGAGTTCCATTTTAATGTTCTCCTCTACCCCCTTCTTAGTTTTCAAAGAGCTTCACCCATCAACATCTGAAACACTTTCCTTGCTTCATCTGTCTTAGACATATGGCCAGCCCAGGGGTGCACAAATGCTGAGCACTTGGCCACCGAAGTATATATATATAAATTGTACAGTCTAACACAACTTTTTATCGAGTAATTACAATTAAAAGATAAGTAAATCATTTATAACAGCAACATGTTTCGGCTCCTCTTATAGAGCCATCTTCAGGCTGCACCCTAAAAAAGTGTTGTATACAATTAACAATGTTTTATAGAGTATGAGATCTCATATTACCTGTTATTAATATACATTATGAATTAAAAATAAATGTAATTTTTCCTCTTCTCAGTTTTTCTTCAGTTGTGTGTTGGATATAAGGCCTAAGTTATTTCATGAGTTGGCTAAGGTCAAGTGTAAGTGCACAAGTTGTTGATTCATTTGTTGTTTTTTTGGTATATACATATTTGATCTCGTCTTCTGTTCTTAAGGCAGACGCTTTATTTTGTGTAAATTTGGAAGCTGAGGAATTACGTTTATTTTTAACTCATAATATATATTAATAACATGTAATACAAGATCTCGTAATCTATAAAGCATTGCTAGTTTTATTATAACACTTTTTTAGGGCTCAGTCTGAAGATGGCTCTATAACAGGAGCTGAAACATGTTGCTGTTATAAATGATTTAATAATTTTTTTAATTGTAATTACTCAATAGAAGGTTGTGTTAGACTGTACAGTTTATATATATTCTATTGATTATTGAACACAACGGGGATGTCTCACCTGAAAAGTGGCCACCATGGTGACTAAATGTTTTATGATGGCACCTAATTACTCATTGGCCCTCAGTACGAAATTTGCTTCTTGTCACCCTTCTGCTCACATAGATTTTGAGGAGGCTGCCACATTTTTGGAAAAATAGTGCACCCCTGGCCCAGCCCATCATAACAGGCTAGGTGTCACTACTAGGTGACATGTATGAACCAGACAATTCCTCATTATGTAACATCTTCAATTGTTTTTAGGTCCAAATACTTCCCTGAGCAACTTGTTATTGAACACTCAGCCCAAAAAGTGAGAGACCACATTTCATACGCACCTAAAACAAGAATCAAAACTATTCTGCAGACAAGGACATACACAAGCATAACCTTGGTCTTTAGTACTTGGAAAAGTAGCTGTAATATGAACAGTTGCTAATTTTTGGACTGAATATTAACAATAATTTTTGGGCTCTATTCTTCTCAAAATCCCATCATTAACATCACTTAAACATGTTATTGTCTAAACTGATGGCAGAAGGGTGTGCACTTCATTCAACCTGGCAAGCTCTTGTAAAAACAGCAATGCACCTTGGAAACTCCACAAAAGGTATGGAATTTCCCGACTAGCTGAGTGTCATTAACTTCTCAGGAAGGGCCATACTACATGGGGTTAGCTAATGTCTAACTTGATATAAATACAGTAATATTAATATTTTATTTATGTGTTTTAGTAATATTAACATTTTATCTATATGTTTTAATAACAGCCCCTCTCATATCAGAGTTCATCACAACAGGCTAATGACTTGGAAGTTAAGAAATGTCACATTACACTAAGTAAATAAAGCAAACAACTTTTCTTTTCCTTGATAATTGATTTGTGTATAAATATCCCAAGTGTCTTATTCCATTTTTTTCTTCCCTCATCAGTAGCCACTACCAGGATAGGCAGCATCACAATATGCACGTCTTGAAATATTATTTCACATCTCTCACATAATGCTGAATGAGAACACTACAAACAGAAGGATATTACTCACCACGTTTGAAGTCCAGTAAAAACCAGCGGTAACAAAAGTAGAAATGTGTGTAGTCACCATTCTGATGCATTAGTTCAAACATTTCAGAGTCCAGTATTTGAATCAGAGACCTGTAATTAAATAATTGCATGAAAAACATAGCTTCATTTTCATGTTTGCACCATTAACTTCTGTACCCTAATCCTCCATACTTAGATGCACAGTACCACATTCTCTTCTCCAATATCTACTCATGTCACTGCCTAAATGCTTGGTCTTCTTCTTCTTCCTCTTCTTCTAATCCCTTGTGCCCTTTCAGGTGTCAGGTTGCATCAGCTAGATACTGAGTGCTTTCCTGTCCTTTGCTCATCCTAGTCACCTCCTGCAAGGTCTTCCCTGTTTTCCTCGTCAGCTTCTGGATATGTTCATCCCATCCTATCCTTGGTCTTCCTTTTCCCCTCATTTACTCAATTCTTTCCCATACTTGCCTAGGGTTCCTGTTGCTGTCCATCCCAATTAGGTGCCCAAACCATCTTACTTTCTTCCTGTCGACCATTTTAGTAATTGGCCTTTCATTTAATTTTCCTCTGATTTGGCTATTTCCAATTCTATCTCTTCTGGTTTTCCCCCTGCATTTTCTTAGGTACCTCACCTCTACACCTGTAACCTTACTTTTACGTCTTGTTAACATTGTTAGCTTTCTGAGCCATATTGTAGTGTTGGGTGATAAACCATTTTATAAATTCTCATTTTGGTGTTATTGTTGATTTCCTTCTTGTCTGCTATTGTTTGATTTGGCAGTAAACTTGGTTTGCTTTTTGCACTCTATTATTAATTTCTGTATCAATTTTCCCATTTGCACTTATTATTGCAACTAAGCATTCCATCTTTGCCACTTTTTCCATTCTTTCACCCTCCCATTGGATGTTTAATCTTCTCTGTATTCCTTCTGCAATATGCACTGTTTTACTCTTACTTGCGATGATTCCCATTCCTCTCTTCCTACAAGCACTGGCCCATGCTATCACTGCACGCTGTTATTCCCCAGTCTTGTTTGCCATTATCAAGACACACTAAAGCCTGAATGTACATTGGTCACATGTTTTGTTGTTCTTATGAGCTAGAATAGCTCTTCCAGTAAAATGATGGTCTAGACTGGATGATCAGACGTTGATTTAGGCACATATAGCAAGTTGATACCAGCTCTTGGGCCCACTCAGCCTCCTCTATCCAACAAAATGTGGAATTTAGGGGTACACCATTTGAAAATTGTGACCAACCACTCCCATCCATGTAATGGCAATATATGGAGTACATGAAGATTTAAATCCATGCCCACTCACCACCCACTGGCACAGTTCTTAGGAACAAGATCTTCCTTACCTGTTTGTTACATTTAAAAGTCATACACTATGGTAAGTGTCACATAAGTTTGCAGATCAGCTTGGTTGCTCAGGGACATGGATTGATATGTGTTTTTTTTTTTTAAATAAGACAGCGTTAAATCAAGTTTAGCTGGTGCAGGCATCCAGCCAGATGTTTTGTGTTTTATGTTCCACATTAGCGTGTCAATAGGCCATGTTCTGTGAAGTATTGGTGGCAGTCAATTGAAATGCAATTTTGTAAATTCAAACCCTGCAAATTAAAATACCTGGTGTTACTACAATAAACCAAAGACATGGTTTTCATGAACCATGGTTAATCAGGCAGAAGGAAGACAATGGTGGTACACATTACATACAGTGCTGAAAGAATTCAAATTAAGATAATGAAGATTACATTCGCCAATTGTACTTATACATAAAAAAGTAAATAACATTAATGATATGATGTCCTTAGGTATTTTTCTGGTCTTCCCATGTATTTGAGGACGTGATTTCCAACAGTTGCTTGGTGAGGTTTCAAAGTCAGATATCTGTAAAGTATATGTGTAATGGCATGTGAGTACATTATAAACTGAGAACAAATGACAATGTCGTACTCAGTGGTACCCATTTGGCAATGTTGCAACCTGTCTCTGGATCACTGCCCACTGTATTATATGTCAATTGTTTTATTAATGGTCAGTCCTACT
>Ga0123353_10000898_pt1 | contig 36319 bp, 23 predicted proteins | sample TergutLab28metaG_3_FD_92763 | JGI IMG/M metagenome (GOLD analysis project Ga0123353, IMG submission 92763) | Labiotermes labralis P3 segment gut microbial communities from Petit-Saut dam, French Guiana - Lab288 P3 | ecosystem: Host-associated > Arthropoda: Insects > Digestive system > Gut ... | reverse complement strand
TTGTATTAATACAGCATCTGGTATAGTACTCTCTGTAAGTGACCGTCTGGTGTGCAGGTTGAGAAGGAACTCTTCCTTCTCAACCTGCCTCCTATCATTCCTAAAAAAAATTAAATATACAAACACAAACCACTATACTAGTACAAAGTACTATACCAGATGCTGTATTAATACAATTCGACCTCCTGATGATGAGCACATATTTGCTCAAAACATGTAGAGGATTATAACAAACGTTTTATATAACATAATTGTGCATCAAGTTGGTCATTTACCCAGAGTCATCCTTAGGGAGTTAACATCAAACAAGCATATATAAAACAAAGATGAATTATCAAAGAGATAAAAATTTTTAGTTACTTAAAAATTGTGGATATCATACAGTTTGTAGCAGCTGTATGTGCAGAAAAGGTCCACAAAAGGTGGATATCGCAGCATTATGGAATTACAAGTGTTCACATCAGGGATGGAATCCACTGGGATCCAGGAAGAAGAGGTGTTTGTACAAATAGAAACATTACAATGCAGAAATGTACAATTTTTTGCCATTTTAAAAACAAACCACATTATTACTGTTTTACTGTGACTATATTATATTAATGTACATAATTTTAACCAACACCAGTAAAATTCTGCTCTAGTAATACCACAACATACGTATGTTCATTGTGACCTATTTTATTGCTGTATGTTTTAAAAAGATTTGGTGCCAACTCCCTGATAATGGCGAGATAATAGCATCAAAACATACAGGAGCTATGTAAAAGATTTGTACACATAAATTATGGACTAGTGCATTTGTTCCAATTACATGAGTCATTACACTAAATCTGTATCACTCTCTTTCAAATACATATTTTATTTCATGTTTTATTCATGACACTGCCACACTCAAGTAAGTACAATATATGAATAAGAGGAACAAAATAATGATTAATTTATTCAATTCCCTGATTGCCCAGTGTGTTTCTAATTTAATGAAAATGCAATTTACTTTACCTTTGTAACAGTCGCTGTCTTTTCTTTGGCTTGCTTGAGTTCTTGTTGTAACAGTTCATTCTTATTCCTAAGCTCTTTGTTGTCTTTCTGAAAAGTATTACACTGCAACAAAAACAACACAATTAAATATTTTGATAATAAAAGCCAACAAGATGCACTATTTCTCAAATTTATTTGATAAAGTACTCTACATGTCTCGGACAGGTCCGTTGGCATCTGCTGGCGTGGTCATCCATGACAAAAACCTATTATGTGTGTGTACAGTGTTGAGATACTCCTGATGGTGGACAGTGGACCTGTCCAAAACATGTAGACTACTTTATCAAATAAATTTGAGAAATAATGCATCTTGTTGGCTTTTATTATAAAAATATATCACAATGCATGGTCCGCTGAATGTCAAATTCAATCAAACCTGTAATATACACACAAGAAACAAGCAACAAAATTTACACCACAAACTCCATTCTCTAACTGTTGTGCCTGTTATGCTTTGATTCCACTGCCCTCAGCTTTGCCAACAGGCTCTTCTGACTACCATCCTTCTGTGTTTACTAACACTGGGTGGCACGCTGCAGCAAAGGATGAGTGGCATGTTTTGTTGGATGACACAGACTGCTATGTGCATCTGCACTACAACCAAATTTTCCAATCAGGCACACTGTTGACACAGTTTTAAAACACTGTAAACAACCTATCAACACTTTGAAGATTACAGTATTGTGGGACATGACACTGTATAGTCTGGCAGATGGGTAACAACATTTTTCAGAAATCTGCTGCCTCCTATAAAACTGAAGATGGTATATATCTATCAAACTACATGGTGTCACATTACAGGCAATAGTAATTTTCACAGCCACCACTCTGGCAGTCAAATCTCATACATGGTATTATTAAAAGAAATTAATAGAACGATCGATTTATGAGGCAAGCTCTATAAAGGCAATATAGAAAAGTAAGAGTGTAGGTGCAGCTGATGTCCATCTCTTTGCCATGACCTTTTATCAGCAATTAAACTGTCTGCAGATTTTCATGAAATTTGGTATAGGAATTCTGTATAAAAATTTGTTACATGAGCCCAAGTTTCATAACAATTAGCTCAGTGATGGTTACACTTTAAAGGCATAAATGAATTACTACCCACACTTTCTCTAGTTAACTCATTTGGGTGAAATGTAGGGCAGATGATGTCCACATAACGCCACTGAGAACTGTTAGTGTCGTGCAAATTGGCCGTGAAAGCCATACTTTACTTAAGGGTGTACATCAATTTTTCCTATATTTTCTAAAGTGTTGTCTGATCTGGATAATCGTGGGAAAAGTGATGTCCACTAAAATTTCCATGTGATTGTAAGTTTGGTGAAAACTGCTCTTGTGAAAGCCACACTTTATTTACAGGCACAAACAACGCACATTAATGACTGATATGGGAGAAATTTGGTATCTGTTGAGTATTCATGAGTTTTGCAAAAATCAGCACAGAGAAGGTCATACTTTTCTCATGGGCATTAATAAAATTATATTAATGCATGCACAATGGAAATGCATTATCTATGAAAGTAAAGAAGGCGTTGTTAAAGTCCCTGTACTATGTCAGAGAGTTCACCATATGCAGTCTTGTTTATTAAATTAAACATACCTGGTTTTCCCAATAACTGATTGTTTCTTGGAACTTCTGCTCTGTTATCTGCATTTCCTTCTTTTTCTTCTCACGTTCATTGTGCAAATTCTCAATATCCTTCTGTAGTAAACTCAATTGATCACGCTAAAATGAATATAATAAAAAAAAAAGTTTATATTAAATTTACAGACAGTGTCACAATAAAGTTCAATCATTTCCATCTGTTTCCTGTTCCTGGCTGTTCTTTTAGTTCCTGAAAAATCTGTTCATAATTGAGTTAATATGCTGTTCAGAGGTGCTGCTGCTTCCAGTACAAGGTTTTTAGAAACAGCCTAGTGGTAAAATATAAAATAAAGCACAATGAAAATTCTACAATAAACACCAAATGTTAGGCATTACAAAATCAATTCACTAACATCATAAAAGTGTGAAAATATACGGAAAATCTTGTAATCAAAATATCTAACAATAATAACAGCTTTTCAAAAAATCCATACATCTTTTGTGTAACTTTAGTTTTCTAGGTTTAGCCATGCTTTCCAAAGATTCAAACATAAACTGTGGTGGCTATCTTTATGCGAATAAGTGTGACGGATAACTGAACCCAAAATATTGGTCTTACAGTGGCAATAATGGTAGCAGTGTGGAGTGTGATGCTATCTAAAGAGAAGGGTGCATGACCAAATATATGTCTCACAGCAGCAGTACAGGTGTGGAATGTATTGCTATCTAATGGTAAGCAGTTCTATAGTTCAGAATACCATCCCATTCTTCCACGACTCAAAAGCAGTATAAAGAAAACTGAATCTGAAACCAACAAATCAACCAACCAATGCTGAATTATGTTCTTCTAATGCTCTATTTGATCTAGATTTTCCAAGCAGTCTTCGATTTCTGTCAGCAAGAGCTTCTCTCCTATGCCTTTCAAACTGCAGTTGAATGTTAAGCAATGTCAGCTGCTCTTTCATAGTCTTTAACTCAGACTCCAAACCTGCAAAAATTAAGATTTCAATTACCCACGTGATTCTCACCAGTAACAGACAATTTTTCCAAACTATTATGACTAAGTGTCAACTCATATTGTTCCAACTTGCATGTTTTTCCAGCACAAAGAATACTCGTCCCTCCAATACAAGCACCTTATTGGAATGGCCAAAATACCACAGCCAACAAAACAAATATTTCATCTGTTTAATGTTTGTAATGTGGTTTACACCAACAAGCAAAAACCCAATCAATTTTCTTCCAGAGCAAAAAAAACAGGCAAAAGTGGGACATTTATACTGCAATGTAAACCTCCTGATACTGCCTATTCAGAAATAAGATATATGCCGCAAAAAAATTCATTTTTTTAACAAATTCTTTATAGAAAAGACCAAGGGACCACAACAAAAGATGAACACTATGACAAAATGTAAACTGTACAAATAATGAATTCACTGTTTTAATGAATTTCAACTCCAGAATGATGTAAATGCATAACAAAAACTTACCTTGGACTTTTGGCTTCTTGGCATGTCCCTGAATAACAGTTTCAATATATTTGTCCAGCATGGCATAAGGGGAATACCTTGGAAATGATTCAGTGTGATGGGGCAATGGAGCTGGGCTTGGTGCTGGGCTTGGTTTCACCTCTCCATTTTGATTCTGAGTATACTGCTCCACTAGAGGAAAGGCTACCTCCAACAAATGTTCATACGGCAGGTGATTCCAATTATCTACTGTCTGTGTGCTTGTAGATGCCATCTGCTTCACAGAAGTCACAATGTCAGGTTCGTCAGATATATGGCCATTTTCTTTGTCTCTTCCATTCACTGCATAGTGCTGCTCATTACCACCTATAGTTATTACAATGCCATCTGATTCTTCCAATTCTTCATTCTCTTCTAGAGTTTTATCGATGTTTGCTTCAGCTGTGGGCAACACTGGACCCTTCTTCATTTCAGGACAGGAATTAGCTCGACGAACACGTAGTTGGAGTGGAAAGGCAGAACCCTCACCAGGGCTGCTACCAGTGCTGAAACCCACCAAACCCAATCCTTTTGTATCTGGAGTACACTGGCTATAAAAACGCTGGCGATGCTGCTGATGAACACGAAGAGCAAATTCTCTCATGGAATGACCCGTGGGCATGTGTAGACCACCTGACGTGCAAGAAGAACCACTCTCCTGTTGGCACTCTTCATAATCATCCATATGAGAAGGGTGAAACTCCTGAAGTACACTATCACACTGCCTCTGTGACAGTACAGTCTGAAATGAACAAGTACATATCAAAAGTAGTTCATAAATAGTGAACGAACCAAAAAATTCCCATTTCCTATGGTACAGCTAAAGGTAAAGGTAAAGTTCACCCTGTAACAAGCCTTGAAGGCCCAGAGGTGGAGTGGCGGTATAGCTCTACTCTTTCTTTAACCTCAGCGCTAGATTGGGGTGGGTGGTTAACGCCAGGCCCTGGCTGCTTTACCCAAGGGAAAGACATAGTACCCTTTGTATAGGAGGCTGGGTGGGCCCCAGAGCCGGTCTGGATGGGTGCAGAAAACCTTGGCCCCAGTGGGACTCGATCCCCCCCCATTTGCTATGGTACAAGAATTTGTCACCATCACCATACATACCAGTCACTGACCCCATCCTGATCTGGTGTGATCTTGTTCATAATTAATCTCCCTCAAGACTCACTGTAACGCTAACCTCCAGCAAGAGACACGTCTTCTGTCATTTTCCATGATTACCAAAAAAATGTAATCTGTGATTTATGTGTTCCACATGCATGCTCTACCTCCCAACTAACTCAGTCTTTTGATTCATCACTGTAACAGTAACAGGCAACAATTACAACCACGAAGACCTGCATTATGCAACTGTAATTGTAACCCAAAGTATTTCAGTACATATATTGACAGTTGTTGTCCTTAAAAATGTACTACTGACACACCAACAAATGCAGTCCCTTTTACAGATTTTGCAGACTTCACAAGTCTCTTCCAAAACTCTTTGTTTATAGTCATGCAGTGGGCAGACACAATACCATTACATCAGAAATACATAAGATTATGTATTCCACAAGCTTTCTATTTGCAACATGCAGGGGCCAGATAGCTGTCTTATGGAGCAAAAGCAGAACTCTTTATGAGGGGGGAGGGAACATAATTTTGTAAATACATAGTAATCATTGACCCTCAAATACAAGATAAAACACATCCCCTGCTTCGCAATGAAGTCACGTTTCTGTTTCAATGTATACATTTTCTAGCTCAAGAAATGACATTTCAATTCTAACAGATGCTGACAGTGATCTCTTATACTACAGATAACCAGACCTATGGACTTCGACCACCAGCGCATGTAAAAAACACACACACACACAAAACAAAACAAACAAACTTCATTGCTTGGATCTCTTTACATCCCGAGGTGAAAGGGTGGAGAGACACTCTTATCAGCCAACTTAGTTTGGATATTTCACTCATATGGATTCCCATGATCTACAAGAAGTTGCATACAACTTTATAAATAAATAAATAAATATATATATATATATATATGGGGGGGGGGAGGGGGGGAGAAGAGTTACTGGACATAGGTTCTCCAGTGACAGAGTAGCTCCTCCAGTTGGATCAGAATAAGATGATGCATCACCCACTCTTTTATTGAAAAATGGGAACACATACATTAACGAAACCCAGTAATCCTAAGTGCAATTTATTCACATACATTTGAACATGCTAATAAGTCTACATACAGATTAAATACAGTAATGAAAACAGACAACTGGGACCAGAGAAATGCAGCCACCTTATTTCAAACACATGGCCCATAATAGGTACTTACCAGCATTTCAAATAATCTGAATTCAATTGAATAAAATAAGAAAATAATTTATTCATATTTGATTATATTCTTACTTGTTTCAGTTGCGTGTCTATACTCCAGTGCTCCCCCTGCCTCACAATTTCTAAAACCTCTTGGTCCTCCTGTGAGCTATCTATATGTAATGATGCAGCTCCAATCATTTCAGCAGATTCAAAGCCAAATCCATTTTTTTCTGGTACAGGCTTGGCAACAAGCCACTCCTTTCCCCCTGGAACTGGAGCTGTAGGTTCCATATGTACAGGACTATTTGGTATGCCTATTTCATTTCCAATGCAGAGGAGAGGACTAGGAGGCTGAATTCCAGACATCTTGGTGCAAACATTCAGTGCTGATTGTTTATCGCTCCCTAGCGACTCTATTACCTGCAATACACCAGGTATATTTTACACATCTACAACTAAAGACACAGGTAATCAGGTAGTAAAATTATTAAAATAAGGCAGATAGCAGACCTCATATACAGACAGAACAGCTCCAAAGGTTCATTAAAGAAATGCATGGTTTAAATCCATCCAAGAAAAGACTTTACACTGGCAATGATTATATTGGAAGTGTCTGTACCCAACAAAAATTAACTGGTAAGATATAATTCACATTTATACCTCACCACTTCTTGTAAAACTCTTACTGAACCCTTTAACTTTACAGCAAGACCTGCACTCAGAAAAGCTAGCAGTTAAGGCTCTAACAAAATAAACACTTCACACTCGAAACATATGACCAACCAGGAGATACAATGATACAATATGACAATTAACTATGTGTCAAACCACAGTGCACGTGACTAACTTTACCCCACGAGACAGACAAGCAATGTGTTGTGGGTACAGAACATGTAGTTTTGTGTCTGATTTGATACAGTTCTGAACTCAAGGCATGTAACATGCAGGGATACAAGGCCTGGAAAAAGGCAACTATCAATGAGACATTTCAAAACCTTTACTGAATACACAATGAACAAAGCCAAATGTGGATAAATCTAAATGACCAGCCATCTGCAACAGGAACCAATCAATAAAGAGTGGACAAAACTGTTTCAGACAGAAATAAAACTTCACAAGTATGAACAAGGAGATGTCTCCATAGTGTCAGAACAGAAAGGAGCTGAAATGAGTTACCTCATCCAGTTTCTATTTTTATTTCTCTTACACGTATGTCATATACAATGCTTTTTTTTTATGGTTGCATACAACAAACAGCATTACTTTCAGAAAACAAGTAGGCTAAAAATGGGCTTGAAATCATCCACTTTACTTCACATATCCTGATATGTTGACGGGCCATTTGACATCAGAATACTGAAGTAAGATGTTACAGCTAACATAGTCTACAATATCTGCACATGGGTGATACTGTTAAAAGGAAAAGTATAACAGCATCTAAAATAGTAAAATCAGTATGTTGCAGTTATGATGCCAATTTTAAATTAATGGCAATTAAAGATGCAGAAAAAAGCAACAACTGCACTGTGGCATTGTAATTACATACTGTGGAACAGAATGTACAACAGTGATATATTACTGCTTATGGCTTCAGATAACTCTACGGTTTCAATTAACACCAAATTTTAGCTTTCCTTTCAAAGTACCACCTATTTATAATATTTCTTGCAGCAAACCTATAATACCAGGAAAACTGAAAACAGACGCAACTCACTTTATATCACTAATTCCTATGACATGTAGTCACTACAGTGATGAAGGCAACAAGGACTACATTAAGCTGCATCTAATCTGAACAGTATATACTGTTACATGAATGAGAAATTAAAATAAGCAGAGAAATATATACTGTACAAAAGAAATCCTAGAATCCAATAAGAGGGAAGAAAACAAGAAGGGTAGGTAAGAGAAATACAGTCTTCTGAGATGTGACACCATGTAGTCTAGCAGACAAATACTTATGTTTTTGACAAATATGGCATAGAGGCACATGGATCCTCCAGAATACCCACCCTTGTTTACACAGTGAAACATCCCAGAAGACAGTAATCTTCAGTCACTGCCACAAGAATTTTACAACAGACAAGTTCCAGCAGCATAGAACTATTAATCCTGCAAAGTAAGCTAGTAACCTGAATTCGATCCTGCTGTAGTCTTTGTATTAACTGTGCAGACAGAGAGTCACGGCGTTCAAAAGCTGAAGGTATAGAATCCCGACGTGGTCGCTCAAATGCTGATTTAGAAGAACTACTGCCTTCTGCAGGGAACCGGAAAGGTGACAGTTCCTTCTTCATAGGGGATGAAGGCTGAGACTGAGTAGGAGTTGCACTGCCCGATGTCACTCCTGCCCACTTAGTGCTACTGAACGAGGTCAGAGCTCGAGCCACATTTGAGTTTACTGGAGGGTGTCTTCCTAAGTGCCTTGTATCCTTCAGGGAAACATAACTATATAAAAATATCTTGCAACACTTTAATAGATAATACCAACTAATACACAAGTATTAAAATACACATATTCAAATACAATCCACTGGTACTCCAACATGTTTTCATCTTCCTCGTATCATCCTCAGGGAGCCTTACATCAAACAAGCATATATATATATATATATATATATATATAAAAACAAAGACGAATTATAAAATAGATTAATTATAATTCATCTGATAATTTGTCTGTGTTTTATATAAGCTTTTTTGATGAAACACTACCCAAGGATGATTTGAAGATGACTGAAACATGTCACAGTACTTATAAATTGTATGCCAAAGTTTACCTATTGCATTGTTCAGTAATGCATAGATATGAATACTATTTATATCTCGCAACACATTAATTTAAGATCTCAAGAGGCTATACACATGCACACATACACATTTTCTAAAGATATACAACCTGAAATAAAATTCTCACAGACGAAATTAAAGAGCGTAATAAAACAGTAACTAAGACATGCAACATTACATTTCATATACTTAAGCAGCCCCTACACAGGCAATATCATTCATCAGTATTACTGCCTTCAATTGCTACTGTGCAACATGTTTCTCCGTAGATGACTCAGCATTATTGTGCTGTATTTCATTGTGCTTGTGGGTCCGGATAAGTGAACATGTTGCATGATACTAATGCAGCTTGTGTCACCATTGATTTGGTCCAATCTTTAAAAACAGAAATAAACTGCCACTGGACCAAAGAATTGTACAAAAGACACATTTTGTACAAACAATGACTGTGGAGTTTGCAGTTGACCTTAGTAGTGGTTTATGTTGGGGAGAGATAACCATTATTTGCTTGTGACCAGTGACTGATTGATGTATTTCAGTTAAAAATATGTTGGGCTGCAGTTCAGTCATGTTTCATGCATGTAAGATACCACAGTTATGTCCTGTGGTCTCCTATGTGGTTAGGGCTGCACATAAATTTGGCTTTAGGTCTGCCGTAAATGAAATACCTAACAAATGGTTACCAGTGTAAAGAAGGTCATGCAGTGATCGAGACTCCTGTCTTTGACAGTCTATATCTTCCCACCCCTCCCTCCCTCAACCACTGTTGAGAGTGTTAAGGGACTGCACCTACACTGTACAAGTCAAACACATTCTCTTGGGTAAAGGGCAGTACTTGCTTGTACATCATTTGATGAGTTACTCAAGATTGTTTACCTACCTACTATGCTATGCTATTTAGAAACTGGAGATACTTCTGAATACCTGAAGTGTTCTTTTTTATAAATTTATTACTCAGCAGACAGACTAACCAAAGAGATATGGTACACTGCTGTCCACAGACTGTTCAGTACTTTCAAGGTAGCACAATATAGTTGAACTTCTTGTAATTGACACAATATAGCATGTAAACTTTCAATATTAAAACTAAATGGCCACTATCATGCAATACTAATTATTACACAATACTGTTCGCTGTGTAAGAACATCTTTACACTATTAGTCAAAACAACGCATGCTGTTCTTCTTTAATACTATAATCACACTTCTATTAGCACTTTCCAGCACACTCATATACACAAAATGTTAAAAACTACACCTCCTTTCTCTAAGTTCTGGGTAGACTTGTGGCCCATGCAGTAATATTTGTTAAATTACCATTCACAAAGGTCCCTTTAATATAATACCCTTCAGTACTGCCTTATTAACAGTAATCCTCTATGTATAAGTCAATAAAACTACATATATAAACAAATAACAAATATCGACTGAAGGTATGTGATTGTACAGGTAGCTGGGAACTACATGCAGGGCATCTCAAACCAGGTTTATATTAAGTGTCAGAGGACCTTCAAATGTTAAAATAAAGGTTAAGGTAAACTTGCTTAACAGCTAAAATAATGATTCTTAAAGTGTGTATAAAAAGGAACAAAAATTGCTGTTCAATAAAATGCTGTTGGGCTGAACACTGCATCAGGTTTAATTCCACCTGTGTTTCTGAGACCAGCACAGCAAGAATCAGTTCCTGCAATGGTAGTTTACTGATACCACCCCATACAGCTGTCATCATGAGGGGGATTTGACTGAGCTCTGTCACCATGATAGGTTGAAGACACAAACTACTGTTCATGTCGGAGTGATTTTTTTATGTAGCTACAACATACTTTTTAACACATTAAGTAAAGTTTTCACTGTGCTGAATGAAGTACCATGCCACGGAGGCATATGATGGAGTGGATGTACAACTCTACACATTCTTAAACTTGGCACAAGACATAGGTCAGTGGTTAGTTTCAAGAATGGACTCCTTTACCCTCTGGGGAGAAAAAAAAAGTCAGTACCTGTTCCATAAGGCCAGGTGGGCCCTGGAGACATTTTGGGTGTAACTGTCAACAGAAAAATTCCTGTCCCAGCTGGGAACCCACCTCAGTCATGCAGTTCCGATCCAGATGCTACAATGACAGAGTTAATGTGCGAATATAGTATACTGAGAGAGGTGGGAACTGTTACCAGTACTGCGGAGACTAAAAACAATTATATGAAATCATAAAAATGTTTAATTCGGAGTGCACAGATCCTGGGTGTCTAAATTTTGTGTGGTGGCACCTGACATTTGTGGGTCCTCAGAATGGAACTCCTTTCATGTCACCCTTATAAGGCTCCTAGAACCTCCAGGTGGCATCTAGATATTTGGAAAATTTGTCGATCCCGGTTATAACAACATTGGTTTATGTGACATCTCATCTACAGCATCAGATATTCTCTGCTACCAATTAATCCCTCACTGTTAATAATACCATTCTACTCCTTGGTTAGAATAACACTCATTTGTAACAACACAAAATATTCAGTCCCTTTCATGACACACTAACCAAATCTGAACGTATATTCACATAATTCTGATAATATAAAAATATAAAAGTGTTGCTTTATTTAAAAAATAATATCCGTACTTTAGGCCTGTACCTTGATAGGAGTTGTCTCTGGAGTTGCTTCAATAGCTGCTTCTGGAGGGGATGTACCTTCTTGATGAGGGAGGGAGGAACTCACAATGTAGCTCTTAAACAGGAACAAATATAAATTCAATTAAACCTTCAGGAGGAGAAAAAAGACAAGCAAGGTGAATACAAGCCTGGTATACCTTCAGGACACTCATCAAAATGTTTAATTTTAATTATTAAATAACTGAAACATACGACTGAGATATAAAATGACACAAACCAGAGTTAACTGTACTTTATAAGTTTGTAATAATCTGATGGCCTGAGGACGACCACTATGGTTGAAAATGCGTAGCCATATCTAATGCGATAACTCTAAACTGTAAGTGTCAATAAAGTTATAAAGATGCCAAATAATAACATTTATATTCCAAGTACCATCACATTACATTTTAAAGTAAAAGGTAAATCAGTCCCATTACAGGCCCGAGCTTCCCAGAGGGTTCCAGGAAGTTAAGGTTCCCAGATTTCGTGACAACAGCACAGGATGGTGGTAGGTTGTCAGCCTTACGCACCGGCCGCCTTTACCCCCAGGAAATACTTCTGGTACTCATTTCTGTTAGGGGCTGAGTTGACCCCAGGGACATAGGGCAATCAGAAGGATTTTACGTCAATGAAAAATCCACTGACACAAGCTGGGATCAAACCAGTGACCTTCCGATTTGTAGCACAGAACCTTAACCACTGTGCTACCGCGGTCCCCCTATTACATTATAAGAATGCGTACAAAATATGCGTGACAGTACAGTACATAAAGTGAAAACCTGGATTAAATAATGAATCACCAACCATTCCATCAATAAATAAAAAAATGAATGAAAAACATCTCACTTTTTTAAGTGGTCATTTTTCTGGTCTCCCTATTTAAACTTTATACAGTGTACACATAATTTTATCCCATATTTTCTGGTTATATAATTTCTGCCTACTCCTCCATAATTCTCATATAAACATATAAGAAACAAAGTACTGTACCTAAAATGAGCCCAAAAAAATGTTCTATTACACTGTTACAGATAAAATGGTAATAAATTTCTACATGTTAGACAGCCTTTGAGGTTCTTCTATTCTACAGAATACAAAGCTGAATGTTATGCCATGCTTAAATTTTGTATAGCTACCAGTATTTGTGTGCAAAATATTTAAGGCAAACCTTGCAGCCATTGATGAGATCAGTAGTGCATGCAGCATACCCGTGAGAGAGAAAATGTATACAGAATTTTGGTCAGAAAATGTGAATGGAGACAATACTGAAAAGTCTTAGGTGCAGAAAATGTACTGCAACCCTTAGGCACTGAACTGCAGTGTCAAATGCACTCTGCATAACATGGGCATTTAAATGTCCCACCCACAATTTTGCATTTAAATGCACAACGACTATAGTCATCCTTTGGTGCCAAAGGGTTAATGAAATAGATTGAAAGGATGTACCTGTGATTCATCTCACACAGGACAGGGTTCAGTGACAAGCTCTTGTGAACTTACTTATTTACCTTTGTTTCCACAAACGGCTCCAAAAAGTCTTGAACAGGTGATCAATTATCAGTTCTCAAAAACGATTCTTTCACCATTAGCTAAATTACTTATGAATCGAATCAAACTGTGCTGATTCAACTGGGCTACATCTTGATAACATCCACAAAAAAAGGAGTGGGGGGGGGGAATGATCCCTGCTTGCAAAGTTTTCATAAATACCCTACAAAATTTCATTGAAGTCATCAGGCAAGGCATATATTTGTTCTCTACATGCGCTTTTCTCTTTCAGGAAGAAAGTTCACCATCAACCACAACAAGTACCACATAATGCAATCTGAGTCATTACAGAGAAAATGGTGTTAAAAACTTCTTACAACAAAAGTCACCTGTGAATTTGGTGTCTGTGGTATAGAGGTAGGAACAGTTTCCTCAGGGGGTGGTGTTGAGACACCACAGAATACACTAGGACTCCATTCTTCTTGAGGTGTCATCTGGGTGCTTGGGAGATTCAGGGTTGGATTTCCTTTAATCTGATGTTGGTATGCTGACTCTAAATCATAACAAATGGCAATAATTAGTAACTACTATGGACTGCAGAAATCAGATGCCAATATCTGTGGTGGAAGCAGCCAACTTGTTTACAAAATCAATACAATTTTATTATTCCATAACATCCTATCAAAACTGGAATTCAGACTTTACAGATTAAGATAAAAAGCTGGTGAGGAATGTCCAACTGTCTAACTCATGGACAAATGCAATATGGCATTTTATCAAAAAACTGTCCCCATGAACCACATATTATAACAAGGGAGTAACAAACAGAAATCGAAAACTACTTTCATAACCTACTCTTTGGATCATAGGCCCTCTTTAGAAGATAACAGCTGCTCTCCTAAGCAGGAAATTCCTCTCATTTTATGAATCCCAAAGGTCCTCTACCATGTTCGGAAAAGCCCACAACTGGCCCTATCCCATGCCACATGAATCTATTCCAAATCATCCCATCCTAAGTTTTTAGAAAAAATGTCAATATTATCAACTCACATACACCTATGTCTCATATGGTCTACTTCCTTCAGGTTTTCCAAAAAAGAATACCTAAGTACAGAGCTCTGGTAAAAACACAGAGGCACCTCCAATGTAAGAAGGCGAATGAGGTCCATGCATAAAAGAATGCAAGATATAAAGTTACCTATGTTGTTGTAACGTGGCCATAATGTTGGTGGGAGGCCTTGATAGCTGACTTCTTCCCGAGGTCTTTCCAAAGGATCCAAGGCACTATATTTTGCACATTCCACAATCACATCATGGAGTTCCATCTTCTTCCACCTGCATTTAAATGAGACACACATTAGGTCAAATGATGTTAGAACAGATTGGCCAAATCCAGTCACTAGCAGAAAGGCAGGACAAAGGAGTACCTGTTTTATTTAGTTACAGTGTCAGTTGCTAAGATTATAAAGTGCCAATGATACATGAATGAAATATGAGCAAGGAACAGTGGTGTAATGAAGTGACAAGGGAATATGAAAGTACTCAGTGAAAAACCTGTGCCTGCACTCGAGGAAACACAAGGAATGAATAACAAAAACTTCACAACCATTCATCAACTATATGGTGAAAAATTTGGTCCAAGAATCCAAACAATATTTTTGGGAGAGATTTTAAGTTCTTGTGACATGGACTATGGAGAAAACGGTCTGAGCAGACGCACAGTACCGTGCCTCTGCTCAGGCCTTGCATTACGTCTACCTCCCATCTACACAGGGATGCACAACATATTCTTCACCACACTAAATATAAAATCAGCATATATTCCTTACTCATTTTTGAACTATAGATGTTTGAATGCCAGAATATATTTCTTTAAATTCTGATTTACTACATCATAATACTGTTCACAAAATTTGTAACTATGCAACTATTAAAACATAGCACACTTTGAATTAATGATAATATGTTCACATATATTTTAACAATTGTTTAACTATAGCCTGTATTAAAGTGGATACTTGACATCTCTTACATCCAAATTATTATTTAATTTTGCACTGTATCTGCATCACTGTACTTCATGTATCTATTTACAAACACTGCTCTCTACAATTTATGTGACTCCTTGAAAATGGCTCTTTGAAAGCAGAAACACGTTAAACTTCCAACATAATATAAATTAGCGGGAGTTTAGCCCAGATACATGCATTTGTTGGCCTGATTTATTAAACTGTGAATTATAAACACACAATAATATGCAACACTACAAGACTTCTTATACTTTTTAAACTTAAATATATTTACCAATATTCTAACTCAAAGTTCCAATTTCTGCATTTAATTACCACTTACAACTTAATTATAACAGATAACTATAACATAGTTATAAACCAATAAACTGAATTAAATCACTATGAAGTCTGTGGTTCAATGATTTGTAAGATTTTGTTATTTTACAAGTTTCATTTCATGTTACAGTTTAACAGACACTTAATATTTCTTTAGAAGGCACTATATTTAAACACTAAACTGAAGAAAATCTCAAATAGGTGAAAAATACACTATATGATAACTGCACACTTATGGGCTATTACACAGTGAGTAGTGTGTATGTTATACGACCGAAAACATTAAATCAAAGAATATTAAATGCAAGCTCAATCGTATTTAACTTTATTGACTTTGCTGCGGATAGTCCACTTTATATTGTTTGCAGTAGCTACTCCCATTGCTACAGTCCCCGTCTATTCCATTTCTCATAAAGCAGGCTTCTTCCAAAGTCTTCAGTTATCATTTGACTGTCATGCCAAAAACTCTTTGTCCTGAACAGTGCATTATCATCAAATTTTTCACTTCAACCAAGCAAAACAAATGATTCACAGAAGGCTATATAGTTGGCAATGCTTGTAAGTTTAGTTGTGTATCACGACCCACCCGGAACTTGCTGGAAAGCAGATGTTTAAAGCCCACTCTGTTGAACTGCCTCATTCTAATTACTTTTAACCCAAGCTTTACATAAAGAAACATAAGATTTCCATGATAAAATGAACCTTCAGTGACAAACATATGTGAATTGCAAGGTGAGAAGTGAGTTCCTTTATAGACATCATTCAAGTTATGTAACCTAAATTCAACATATCGCTTAAGATAAAGCAGTAAGTTCACCATGTCATGATAACAGGGCATAATACACCACATTCTGACATCTTTCGTAGATCACAAGATGAAGGAACCTGCGGTATAAACAAGAAGAAAATAGCGTGTACCTGGCAGTGCCTGTTTCTGCTTCTTTGGAAGCCGTCACAAGAAGGGGATGCATTTTAACTGTGTCTAACATTGGCTGGAAAAACAGAAAGCGATCACCTCAGTCTATAAAGCTGCAAGCTTGTGAAAGAATTTCAAAACAATGGCAATGACACAACAAAACACTGCAATAAAACATCTCTTAGCTGCCATTTACATCTCAAAATTTTCAACAGTGTTAACAAAATACTGTGTTGAATTATTTTAAGCTACTGTCACATTGTAAAAAACAAATACACAAACAACACTGCATTCATTTAAGATCAGGGAGCAAAAATTCATTGAAAATACAGTAGAGAGACATACATTCCGGGTATATGAAAGAGAAGCAGTATTTTATGGTGCCTTAGCATAGGAGTCACCTTCAGCTGGCTAGGCAAGATTCACTTTTTCTAGTTATTGTACCATTCGGCATAAACGAGCACTCAGGTATATGATAATGGTGGAGAACTAGACTTAAATGTGAGATTAACAGTTATGACTTTATTACATTTCAATAACAAGAAGTTTATATAACAGGAACTGTGAACTTCTTTAGATGTCATTCATCCTTCCCTCATTGCCACATGTGACCAAGTGGGCATGCCCTGAACTGCATATCCCCAACTGCCAAATGAGTGGAAAATCAGCCACCAGCCAGAATTTCTTAGTGACCACCTTTGTGACCCCCATACATAGACTAATATTTTGGACCATTTTGGGCCACTCTAAAACCACTGTTTCAGAGTAACTCTACCTAGGACCCAACAAAGATGGTTCCTTCTGCACAGCCTTTTTTGCCTAGTGAAGGAAACACAATGAATTTCCAAAAGGTGGGGATGACAAAGGACAAAGCCTGAAGTCCAAAAGAAGACTCCAACACTGTTTTGACACTCATAACACCAACACCATTTGCCACTTACTACACAAACTAACACTAACTGTACCCATTAATTCTCTTACATAAAATAAAATTATGTCCCTAAAAACATTTATCACTGCCACTTCCACACAAAATAGTGTAGTAGACTGCTAGCTCAATACACACCTGTCCCATGTGACTTCATGTAATCTCACTACATCTAATTTATATTTTGCTGACTCTTGTCACTACCATTTTAAGTGAACTTAAAATGAAGTACAATATACCAAACCCATACAAAAATGATAACTCACCTTGATTGTATGACTAAATATACCAAGGTTCTCCCGCTGGCCATATTCATTTCGTAGGTATGAGAGAAAGTTGCAAGGATACATCCCATACAAGCGATGAAACAGGGTGTACAACCCAGCCTGAAGGTGCAGTAGATGCTCCTCCAGCAACTTGTTAGGATTATTGGTGTTCCATGCAGCAAGACGGCTGAAATGTTAGGAGTACAACTCACAGCTCTTCCACAGGGCAAAATGTGAATACTACAATTTTAGTAAGTATTAATAATCATCAACCTTTATCATCCAACAAGGAACAGTTTCCCATAATGTACATGTGTATATCCTGAATTTGTTAATGGATGTCTATTTTCTCACCATGTTATAGTTCTTTTATTTACAAGAAAAAAGTTCTTATTCACCATATCTGCCTATAATGCTTTTACACACACACACATAATTTTATACTTAAACAAGGAATTATGAGCCAAACCCATAAACCCTAGTCCAACTAACATCATGTTAACCCACTCAGTGGCTTTGATGAGCATTAATCACACAAGTGTTCACTGGCTCCAGGTTACTTTAAATTACAAGCATGTATCACTTTGCATAATGGCTATATTTATGTTTGAAACAGTACCAAATGTCACCACAAATTTTAGGTAACCTGCAAATCTTTTAAATGAGAATAATGCATTTGAAAGCATAGTACATTCTGCTAGATTTCTTTTAGAAAGAACAGTATCAGGCTGGGGTTGCTTCCAAAAGCCAAGTCTCATGAAAGTCAGTCAACTGGTTCTGTTGCTGAAAAACAGCACACAGGGCAGAATGGTATCTCATGAAGGTTACTTTCTTCCCACAACCTTTACATGAACAGGTTGATATTTAAATTTCAGTGCACAATTTATGAAAAAGTCAGTATGATTTGACCATAAAAAGAAAAAATTATGAAATAAATGGCACTTTGTATAAAATATAATAGTGATTATGCAGCGTGTCTGAAGAATAAGTCTCTTCCTGCCTAAATATATAAAACGAAATTCTAAGAGTGATTTTTTCATGTTTGCTGCAAATGGAGGTCATTCAAAGGTTAAGAAAAGAAAGTACCACACTGTTTCCAATAACCCACATACTTTTTTTTTTAGAAAAAGCAACCAGAAACTATGGTGCTCACTTATTCATGACAAAGATAACAATAGTACATGACAAGGTTGGCAACTGCATGGTGTATTTGTGAGGAGGCTGGCAATGGTATGTGGTTTGTTTGCAATAAAGCTGAAAATACTACGTGAGCTACTTGTGATGAAGTTAATGGTGTCTAGTTTCAGGATTATGAGGACAGCAATGGGGAGTGTCCTATTCAGTAGTAACTCTGAGCAGCCACTCAAGTTTGACAACTTCCTGTCCCTTCTATGTGGCCATATGAAGCTAGTCTGCAGCAAAAGAGTGGATGTTCTTCTGTGAAGAAGTGTACATATGAGAGCTAAACATTGGTACTAACAATGTGTACTTACGGCCTTTCAAAGACAGTGAAAAACTTACTACTGCTAGTCAATATGTTTTTGAAACAGAAGAAAAGCTGTGGAAATTTGGAAGTCAGAAGCAGCTAATAAGCAATGCAGTAACAGTGAGGTATGGACAGCAGATTTTCTTTTCACAGGAAACAAGTGTTGATTAAAAAAAAAGGTGACTGTCACTGGCCGAATGTCAGATCCTGCAAAACACAATGCTTGGGAGGGGGGGAGAACCATATTAAAATATTTCAAACCACTGTCATTCAATATCCACAGATACACATCTACTTCAACACTTCATCAAATCCACATACATGCTTTCTATTTCTCAAAGACTGGGATGTACATCTTATTTATAGGTACATCGTATTAAACGAAAGACACAAACACAACATAATTCCTTTAATCTGGAGCCTGATACTCCAGAAATCCTGATACTTCAGCAGCTGAGGAAAATATTCCCTAGTCCATAAGTTGTTCAAAAAGGCCTCCAAAACTGTCTCTACACTGACAGTTATGGTATCTCCTGACCCCGTGTATCCTACTCCATCAACTTCTGCAGTTATGATGACTCCAAAAAACATAGACAAGGACCCTCATGCCCCTGAACCAGCAGCTGAAGGAGATATCCAAATAGAGTACTCATCTGATCAGTTGTGCAGTCCATTAAGAGCAGTAACAAAAAATTACTGTAAGAACTTAGGTCAGTTTGATAATCTGGCACCTGTCTGGTCTCATGATGCCACATTAAAGGAATTATACTGCAGGTGGATTCATGATGCCAACAGTAAAAAACTCTATATGCATGGCAACTCTTAAATTATACCTGAATACTTCAAAGATGTCTTGAAGGTGGCTTCCAATTAAGGCAGGAATCATGGGAAGAAGCACAATTAACACAAGCAGGGCACTCATAAGAGGTAGAATATCAGTCTCCACCTGAAAATTAGAAACTCATAATGTTAATTTATATTGTAGACCTTTAATGGTAATTTACATCATACGACTATGAATGAAGAACATTACATAACAAAGAACTCTTCACTGTTAATTACAGCAGATCAATATAACAAGTTAGAAATGTCAAATAACAAAAAAAAAATCCCAGTGTTGTTACTTCTGTTCTCATTTGAAAGTACAAGTTCCGTAATCACCAGCCACTGGGGGGGGGATGTGCTAAAGATTGAATACTAGTAAATATGGACAAAATAAATATTTAAAATTGTTCATTTTTTATATAAGTTCTATGACCACTGTACTTCATTTCATTAAAAGTAATGCACAAACTTCGTTTCTTAATTTGGGTGCTTATTCCTGAGGTCCAAAATGTCGTAAACGCAGTTCACAGGGGTTATGGATTTATCATAACCAGAACATTAAAAAAAAATAAGCACATGTACTTAAGTACGGCCAGCTCAAACTTTCATGTGGTGCAGGCAACTTCAGCAATATTTTGTCTGAATGCAGGCAGCATTAAATACTATACACAGAATGAAGAATGAATAAGTATACATACATTTATATGTAAAATTTTGCTTGTGTATTTTTCTATGCATAATGTTCAATAAAAATACACATACACATAATAATAATAATAATAATTGAAAATGCAATTCACACCATAGCCTAGGATGAAGTTATTTTAGCATGTTTTACAAAATGAATCTGTAATATAATGTGTGTCTCCAAAAATAAATGGCTCATCATTTTTCAGAACTGTTGCAGTGTTTAATCTCAGCCTTGCCAGGGAAGAGGGTTAAGAAATGTTTACTAATTTCAGGTATCTCTGTGGGCAACACACTACCTGCTAGCTACAGGTTTAATGGGTCCAACTTCAATAACGTTTCTGTTACTAGATTTACAATAAGTATACAAGACTACCACAACTCTTATTCTCAATACACATGCTGGAATACCCACAAATCAAGCATGCAGCTTGCATAAGTTCATTAGGTTGTTGTTTTACACAGGTTGGAGCATACAAAATGTAAAGGAGCAATGCAAACATGTTTTCACTTTTAGTCAGTGCCACATATCTTTTATCTTCCCCACTAATCAATATTTACGAGTTGAGGTTTGGAGATCTGTGTGGCCAGTGCAGTGGACTGCCATAACTCATCCATGTAGGGGGTAGCAATGTTCAAGATACACTTTCACTGCACAGCTAAAATTAAGTGGCACTTTCATCATGTCACATTTACAAGTGCAATTGTTTTATTTTTTGAAGGTACAATTTCTAACAGCAGCCACTCGTGTTAAAACAGCAAAACAAATGCAAATGAGCACTCATGCATGCACGCACACACACACACACACACCCACATAACAATAATTTACAGCATACTGTGAGGACTTATGTTTGGTCGTCATGCAGCAGTCTTTAGAATCCCTGGCCAGAGCACAATGCTGACCACTCATTCAACACAGAGGTTCTCACAGCAGTGTTGCTGAAGATTCAAATATTCTGGAATGTTATACTGTGCTCTTGGATGAGTGTATCATGACCTTCAGGAGTGTAATGCCTTCATTTTTATGTTCTAGCAATACAGGAACAATATCCCTGCAGAAAGTTAGTGCCAACTTACACATAATCTCCTCAAGTGGCATTTCTCGAAGCCTCTCACTCCACCTCCACATTCCATGTAGCTTAACACTTCAATGATGCTGGGATTTAAATTCCAACTACTACCCAGGATTGAGGGGTTTTAAATTTATAGTAAGCTTAAAAGCATTCACTAATGTATGTAGGTAGAGTGCAGTAAGGCCACAGGCATGTGAAGAATTAAAGGTCTGTACAGTGCATTGAGCCTGGTGCTGAAGGGTTAACTGTATACCCATCCCAGTCATAACACAAAAAACCATCCAATGCATATCACTGCCAGCCCTAACATCCCTCACCCTGTCCTTTCTACAACCTGATCAACAATACCTACATAATACACACCACCTTTCTGCATGGGTATTCTCCTTGGAGCACTAAAACTTGAAAATGAAGGAAATATAATCCTTCGAAATATCACATAATATTCATACAATGATGGACCATAACATCCCAGAAGACCTGAATCTTCAAAAACACTACCGTGGAAACCTCAACACTACAAGTTTGTCCTTTTTTAATGAGTATAATACATCATATGGTATCTGTATCATTGTCTGCAACATCCTCTCATTAACAAGTAAAATGTAATACAATGTTTGAGCAGAACGTTATCTTATAAAAAGCTCTCCAAGGAAAGTGTTCTTCCTTATGGACAAAGGATCAGACCAATCACATTACAAATATAAACTCTCAGCGTGACCTACGCAACCACTAACGTGGAAGCACAGCATTCAGAGAGCAGCTGTAGTGGTGATCAAACTTTGTAGAAGGGAGTGACTTCAAGAAGTGTTTATCAGTTGTCACCCTGAGACAAATTTACATTCACAGACACAGTACTTGCTCTTACAATACACAAGTAAAAACTTCAAACTTATGTTGTGAAAAGTCATCAATACATTGCAAGATCTGACATTTTTACAACATCTTTGCTAAACATTTAAGACTAATCTTCAAATTAGCATAAGTCATGTAGGTTTGGGACATGGCTATGTTATGGATGTACCTTGAGTAACTTCAGCAAATCCTTTAAAAGAGCATGTTGGGCAATTTTGTAAATCCATGCTGGGTTTCTTCTGACAATGTGACCCAGCAATGTCAGTGCTTGAAGTTTTGATGGACCTTTTAATGAATCTGACAACCTGTGGAAGAATGGAATTCCATGCCATTAAATAAGTATGACAGGTGAATATACAGCACTGTACATCTCTTTCACTCTAGTAGGGGAAACCACTTTTACGTTGTTTATTCTGTACATTATGATGAAGTAAATAATTCATTAACACCAATAAATACACTATTCTATGATTTATGCGTGTGATCTTTTACATACCTCCCACATGTTTTGACAATATTATCTCACCATCTTCCGGGAGATGACACCACAATTTCTTTAAAACATACAGCAAGTAAATAGGTCACAGTAAATATAAACATGTTGTGGTATAAACAGTGCAGAATTTTAAGGTAAACCTGTAAAACTGTACGCATAAATTTTAGAACAGCACATTTACTGGTGTTTCGTAAGTTATTTAGGGGAATTCATGTCTAAAATCAACATACCGTTAAAGCTACTTATGTACGCAAAATATTCCAATCAAGTCAGTTTTCAGCTGATGGACAAAATCCACTCTCTAGTACAACTTTTTTAAACAAATCTAAATGCTCTAAAGGATATACTGTTAAAAAAAAGTTCTTCCATGAAAGAAAAAATTTTTTGTTACATGAAATACACATCCCTTCATGTTGAATGGCTCAAAAACAAAATTTTACCAAATATACATTAAAGAACTGGTATGGAAAGGGCAAATTTCTATTAAAACAAACCTTCAAGAGTCAATGCATGATGATGATGATAATAGTAATACCATGATGATAATGATGATAATAATAATAGTAATACCAAAACATTTTTCTAGAATACACCATTTTCACTTTCATCCCAATTTGACATATGTACATACATGTGCATGCATGCCTCCGAGTGCGCATGCACGTGCATACACACACACATGCAATTAAGCGCATTTAGTGTGTTTCTAAAATGCTACACCAAATAAAAACTCTATCAGTAATTAAAAAGGACTTCTGGGCAGAATTCATACAGGTTACTTTCACATGGCACAAAATAAAAACTGACTTTCTGGTTCTTGGCTTAATGACACTTTTTCAACCGAAGAGTTTATAAAATGGCATTTGGTAGAAAGATGGAAATATGAACTGAAAAAATGTGTAACAGATGTGGTTGCAGACATGACACTGTACACTCTAGTACAGCATTTGTCATACTGCGCACTGTGTAGCACTGCTGTTCTATGAGATGTGAATATGGGTTCTGAGAAAAAATTGAGAGAAAAAAAAAACAATTTTTTTTTTTTTATTAATTTGAATTTAGCATATTTGATCATAGTTTAAGACACTGTTCATGCAACAATTTTTATAAGAACCCTTCATTTGGCTACTCTCATTGCACTGACTTTTATTGATAAATGAGGGACCACAAAACATATGAGTTCCATAAATATTTACTAAGTTAAAAAGGGTTCACTACCAAAAAAGTCTGGGAAATGCTTGTCTAGTACAGCCATACTCATGTTTCATAAAATCTTGGTATCTCCTGATGAAGGGAACAGCAGGATCCTATAATAGGTACACACTTTTCTACCAATTGCTCAGCATCACACGTCAGAAGATGACAATCTTCTACACAGTGACAACCTCTTTCCACAAAGAAGACACAAATAAGTTACCACATGACAAGTACACACTCTTCTGGGCTTACTCACAGTCCTTTATAAAAACTTACAAATACAGAGTATCTACTTACTAGAATTAAATCAGGTTTATTCCAACAAGCTGAGATAACAATGACACATTACTTTTAAGAAATGTGGTATTAAAAATGGCTTTTAATTTATGATGCTTATTTTGACATATGCTTCAAACATGAAAAGAAGAAAATAAAATCTAAAACTTCTAAATCTCCAGTATGAAAAAAGTTGCTAAACATGTGCCACAATGGTGCCTTTTATATTATGAAGATGTGTGGGTTTCATAAGGACATGCCATGTCTCTTTTCTAGTTTGATGAGCTAACAAGGTTAGCCACAATACTACCCAGCAGTTGGCAAGTACAAGGTATCAACTCACCTGTCAAAAAGGTGCTTATCATGAGGTTCACGAACACCTACCAGTATTTCGACTGACCTTGATGAATTGGTTGATAAGCAATAGTCACACAGACCATTCACAAGCCATGATTCTTTGGCTGAAATGAAATATCAGTTTCTTAAGATAAGCATATGAAACCTTTCATGTGTTTCAGCAGAGTACTTTAACAAAGAAAAATAAGGGCAATGACCCACAAAATGAAATTTATACCTACTCAATTCTGCATTCAAGAATTCAAATTTTACAGCTAGTGGCTATTTGTCATATAGTCTTTATCAATCTTTTTTAATATGTAACTGCATATAGTTCCCTCTCTCTAAATTAATTTCTCTTTGTCATTATGTAACTTTGCCCAACAAACAGAGCAACATATTAGACATACACTCTTACCTTTATGCTTTTCTCTAGCATGCTTATTTTGACAATTACAAACAAAACCTGAAATTCAATGTGTGCATCACACGTTGAACTGCATACATATTAATAACACTTAATGAAAAACAAAATATGAAATACATATGAACTACAGTATATTCTGGCATCATATACGACACTTCCTAATGATGTTTCCAATCAGTTTTGTTATATTCATGGGAGGAAAAACATGCTGTGTATATACAATACATAAGGCACCGTAATATTTTAATGTGGTAGATGAATGGTGGAAGTATACAACAATCTGGAGATAAGACACACAAGGGGCTATGCCATGGTTCCCAAAGTCAGTCACTGTCCCCCCACCACACAGGCCCAGATTTGATCCCAGTCCAGTCTGTTTGGGATCTGTGCTGGATAGTGTGGCAGTAGGTCAGATTTTTCTCCAAGGGCAGTGCAGTCTTGATTCTCCAAGTCCCAACTGTTCGAGGCTCGTTTTCTTCTGAGGCAATGCTCTATTGTCAAGGTCACTTCTATTTTTGGTACAGAATTCAGCTGAAGTGCATATCTCTGTGCACACACCTGTCTTTTGGAAATACTTTACTGCCTTTTAGAAGTTTTCTTTGTGTATTATGGCTTCTTAAATAAGAGGGAAGATTTTTATTTCTTCACAATGTGTACTTAATACTGTGTAGTCCAGTTGAAATGTGATGGCACATGATGATGCATGGGAGGGGAAGTGAAGGGGAAACTGGCAAATGGAGTGGGTAGCCAGTACCCTTTATACCACCTTGGAACATGGTGTATCCAGCATTACTACCATTACTGCTGCTGTTGCGCACACATCGGCTGCTAGTAGTTGACTGAACTAACGCCCCTGCCGATTTAAATGGACTTGTCTGTTTTGCCAAAAGACAAAATCTGGTTTCTGCACATGTGCCATCACATTTCAAACACAGTCCAATACAAAGTGCATGTCTATACTATACTATATATGTAATCATGTCCTATGTTGTCATTCTCACTGCAGTCTGAGCTTTTCAGTAATTTTCAGTTATTTAAGGCAACCTTGGTCCATTCACCATCAAGATTCTACCATACTTAATAAACGTTTGGTGTTCCTCAATTAACACTAAATTATTCTTTAACTCTCTGCATCTTCACTGCCTGCCATCTCCATCACCCTGCATGATATTTACTGGCACTTTTACATAGTCAATAATTTCCATCAGGTCTCATCCATAACAGAACTAAACCAACACACAAATCTGAACAGGGAAAGTTCCACAAACTGTCTACCCATGTGTAGCCTCTTCTTAGCGAAAGTACTAATGCTTGAAGAAAGGGAAGACAAGAAGTGTATTAAAATGGTTGATTTGGACCATTCTACTGGTCTTTGAATCACATATGTGCTTCAGTACACCAAAAGCAACAATATGTTCTTCAAAAATAGTGTCAATTATTTCAGCCTCTGCCATACATGCCACTAGGCCTTGGTAACTGCCGCCCACTCTATTGAATGGAGGATAACATATTTAAAAAAAAAAGTCCTAGTTTTTTTTTTTCCAACCATAAAATTCAAATTAACATACCTCAAATTAGTTTCACTAAATAACTAAAGATACCAACATGTAACAAATGTCCTATATGTAAGTGCACCCTTAGCAGGGGATTAACACTTCATACAAAATGTTACAAATACTTACTAGTAAGGAAGATTTCATGAAATATTTTCTTGATTTCTTCTACATTTTCAGGTTGATTTGATTCTAGCCGATCAAAGAGCTCGGCTACCTCCATGATTTATGTTCCATGCATTAAGCCAAAAGGGTAATTATTTTTATCACAGGGAAGTTCTGCAGACCAAAATGAGCCTTTTATATGGTGATTTCATTGTTAGATTATTAGTAATGCCTGAAAAAACAAAACTAATTCATAAGCATCTTCAGAACAACACAGCTCAATAAAAACAACTGAAATGGAAAGCAATCTGAAAGTCTTGTTTTCATGTGTTGTCAGTCCTAGACTTATTACAAGCTCTTACGAAGGGGAAAATGCTCTGTGTCTAATATTTTCATGTAAAAAAATACATATAGATGACTTCAATTAATGATGAATAGACATAAGGATAACACACAAATTTCCTTGAACTGGCAAATTTTAACATAGTGCCACCAAGAATATAAATGACTAACAAGAATACCTAAGCATTAAATAATACACTGAGCCCTTATAAAATACAGAGGTAACCACAGTAATGAGTGAAATTGCAATCACAATCCTTGCTATGTGTATACAACAAATATGAATATGAATATGAACATTAGGTTGGGTATAAATTGATAATTGAAAACCATTTGCATATATGAAGTATAAAATCTCCAGATGATGCACTATAAATAGGTCACACTAGCTCAGTACAGCAATCTGAGGGTAAACAGCCAACTAGTAGCAGAGTTTTTGCTTATAGGAAATGGGCAAATTAGTACCCACTCTACAATTTGTGAGCAAATTTTCACTGATGTGACCTCTATGCTCTCAGAGATTCGATCAATGATCCCAGTGCCTCTTCCTGGCTGTCACGAGTTCTCAAAATACAAGCTGCCACCAAAACAATGAGGCTTTTTGATAACATGTACATAATGTAACACAAAATAAACTAAAATATTTCATAATGAGCAATCTAATGAATCTTGAAAGCACATAGTGGTGAAATGTGAAGGAACAAACATTTTGTACAGCCCACACCACTGGTCGTTAAAATGATGGAAGCTATCACTGCATGTACCTTCAGTACTTAAAAATCAGCCAGTAAATATGCCATGGAAGTCTTTATACATTGCAAAGTTAACTTATTAATACAACAGAAATTAAATTATTAAATTACAACAAACACAATACTGGAAATTTAGAAGAATCATATCACTCACACACACACACACACAAACTTACAAATCCCCCATGTAACAATGAATACCAAGATCTATTAGATATTAAATGTTACTCTTCAACATTTCAATGCTCACTTTCCACTATAAAAATTATTCACATTTGAATTTCCCTGTACAGTGAAAACATCAACAGAATTTACAAGACATAAGATGTTCAATTATATACATGTTTTTATAAACCTATAACACAGCCTCACTTACTACAGAATTGCAACAATGCAAAATCAAAATAATATTTCCCATCACATAAAATCATCAAAATGAAACTTCCTGCCCCAAAATCATCTAAATAAAACTAGCTGTACCCATGTGCATTACAAATGCATGTAACTTCCATAAAATAAAAAAAAGAAACCATGATCCTATTCCTTATATGACAAACTAATATGTTCAATGATGATGATCATAGTTTTCAGAGATGTGACAAAACAACTATAATTCATAACATTTGTCTCTGATCACCTGTTAGTTACATGTGCCAGAAAACATATTAAGCTCTTACATATTGTTGGCCTTAAAAATGAATTACAGTGAAAGAAACTAACACAAAGTGATGCTTGCAAAACGTAAGTGCTGTAGAAATGTTACCACTTTACCCAACTCATTCAGTTACAGGACTTTGATTACAATACTCCTAGAACTATACTACTACCAAAATTAAAAAAAAAAAAACCCTTTTGGGTACAAAAAAAAATGTGAATTTACCTTAAAAATTAATCCAGCATTCAAAGCACCATAACCAAAAATTTAGTTAGACTGATGTACCAGTAACACTCCACACATGTTGAAATCTTGGCTAAGTTACTTCATTTCCTAAGGTTTTTAATGGTTTTCCTCAGTATTTATTCATGGAATGAAAATTTACTTGCAATACTGGAAAAACTGCAGTTGTATAAATTCAGCACTCCTGTTCTGAAGTACTCTTAGTGTGACATGTCCAAACTACCAGTTGGCACAATGGCATGTTTCATACAGCATGAAGTAATTCAACAGTTACTAAAACTAACACATCAATGCTTTCCAACAACAAATAAGAGAGGCAGAGTAACAACTCTTCATCATGTTAACACTGCTTCTGCATAAAGACGGTCCAGGCTTTGAACATTGGTGGGGCGCAATATTTTTCATACTCATTCAGATGAGCCCCGAAGCCCACCCAGCCTCCTGTACAATAGGTAAAAGGTTTCTCTCCCATGGGTAAAGTGGCCAGGACATGGCATTAACTGTCCACCCCTCTCTAGCACAAAAGTTGTGTATGGGGGCATGTTATAGTGTCAGCTTTACCTTTGTATGCAAATGGTACAGTTTCACTCCCATTACAAGACATCCTGGAATATCACTACCACACTCAGTACAATGACAACACAAATATACAGTCCACTGACATGCTTTGATCAGCAAAAATGCCTCACTTTTATGAAACACAGCCCCCAACCTCATTTATTGTGTTAAAAAATGGAACTATTTCATAAATGACATTCAGTCATATAACCAGCTTAGTTGTTGCAGTTACTGCAACAGATATTCTAAATTCCATGCAGCAGAAGAGAGACCGGCTAGTGAAAAAGATAATAAATAATAACACATTATATCCATACCACAAACAAGCGAAAAGACCAATGTCATGCACAAATAAAATCTAAACAGATTCACTTCAATGAAACAGCAATCCTACAACATATTACATTACTCAATATGTAAGACAAGGTTACTTCAACTGTCATTTCAACACAAATGTGTTTGAGTGTCTTGTTATACTATACTAATGTTACATCAAAGGACCAAGAAGAGTAAGGATTCAAAGTAAACAGCTACAGCAATTAGATACCTATTACCACAGAACAACACTAGATGGTTTTTACACAACTATAACTCTAAATGTTTTTAATCAGACACTTATTTTACAGCTGATACTAATTATTCAAAGAGCAAGGCGTGTTTTTACCTCGATGAAGTCTTTCCTATGCATCGCATACACATCTAACTTGCAAAGTATTATCCGTGTGTCTATAGTAAGCTGCTATATATTCAATATTATTTACCATTTTCTTTGAATGATGTGCTAGCTTAATTTGCTAGCAAAAATCCATCACACGACAATTCCTGCAGACACCTAGAACAAAAGCAAATTAGCCTCTGATACTCGAGGCCGTGCTTCCTTGATCTCGCTGCAATTATCGAAACATCTCTTACGAGTAACTCATGGTCTTGCCAGCAGTGGCGGTAGTTGACTACGACCCACGGATGTTCACATTTTAAAATACTGAACAGATCGGAAAGATGTTTTTTTTTTCATATCCATGCTTTGAAGCAAAAAAATAGATTGCATATTTTAGTGAACAAATTTCATTGTGCCGGCTTGGTCAGGTTCTTAGAAATTCCACGTTTGTTGACAACCCGAGTTAGATCCATCTAACTCACAATTTCAGTACAATTCTGAAACAGTTTAACAGCTAAATAACTAATTTCATGGGTCGGGTTGCTGCCTGAGAAGCAAACAATCTTCTACTCATGAAATTTTCCGCCTATAGAATACGAAGTTTCATCACCGCAATCACAGATTCCGTTACTGATTTCTATAATAGCCTGGATACATCAAGGTATCTTATAGAAATACACAGCATACACCATGTATGTGTTTGATGGTTTATTTATTTCGCTACTGGTGTTTAACACCAACGATATGGGCATAAAACGTAAAAACAGATTAATCCACTTCACATGCTCGAATTCTATCAGTGTAACGTCAGTGCTTATACCCCCCCCGCCCCCCTAGTCTGTGCTTGCAATTCGAGTACTACCCTTTGAATTCTACAATCAAAATTCTGTATGCATTCCTCATGTCCTGTGCGAGTTCCCCGCTCCCCCCCCCCCCAAGTTATTCTCCGTCATTCGATGGTCACAATGATATTTTGTGAAAATTACGAACTAGGAACCTCTGTATTGTATATTGTATTTTTACTGATGCCAGTCAGTTCTCCCTTTACTACAAAGTCTTCTCAATACCCCATTCCCAAATACCCCTCAACTACTCGTACGTTCTTTCCCTCAAGCGTCGCACACGTACAAATATGTACAATTATGGCTTTGTACATTTTAACCTAATCGGTTTCAAACAGCATAAAGGAGGATAAAAAATTCTAGACCGAAGGATAACAAATATTAACGAAATATTTTGCGCTCTGATTTCTTCGCGAATGCCATTTGGGATTTGTTGCTGACATTCCCAAACATTTGAACACTGCCACACTCTGAAGGACTTTTGTAACTGCGACGCATAATCTTGTAAAGGAACATGAACATATATTTATTTACCTCTGCGCTTACGTCTATAAATCATCAGCATCTGATAGGAATTCTGTGTCTTTCTGTATATTTACCTTTTTGCTAGAAACTGATTTGCAGTCCTAATCCCTCCTGCTCCCCTTGCGCGTGTCTTTTCTTTCACTTGGAAGCAGGGGCGGATTTACAGTGAAACTAAGGAAGATTAAGCTTCGGGGCCCCTGACTTGCACGGGCCCCTTCCAAAGCCCTAGGAGGAGTCCTAAATAAATATCCACTTTCGTACCTAACTTGTATTAATTTTCTTAAAGAGGGCCCCCAAAATTGCATATGCTTCAGGCCCCTCAAAACCTGAATCCGCCCCTGCTAACAGCCATGTAAAAAAGCAACGATGGCATTGCATCTCCTTCGTTGAGGCTACTCTGAACAGAAAATGCGTCCGACAAATATGTAACTATAGAATGGATTTCAAATATGGTTTGTTTAGACGCATTTAAATTGCCCTAATTCATAAGCAACCTTCAACTACACAAAAATGCCTTGGAGGAAATTAAAAGCAGACACAATACCTGGCGCCGGGGCGGTGCCACATTTTTTTAATCCAGTGGCATTAAAGTTAACTCGAACGACAGCCAGTTCAGTAATTAAAAAACCATTGAGGGTCGCATGTCATTTTCAGCAGTAGATTGTTAACTGTATTTTTTAAAATTAACACAGTACGAAGAATATTCCAGTTTATTATTATTATTCATAATTATACTTTATAAGAAATGTCATTAGACTGATAACTCTTCGGTAAGACGAAGCCGGTGGCCGTGCGGTCTAAGGCGTAGGATTGCAGCCGTTTGTTTGCTGCGATCGGGGTTTTGAATCCCGCTGAAGGCATTGATTTTCGTCTCTTGTATTTGTTGTGTAAGTAGCGACCTCTGCAATGGGCTGATCACGCCTTCAGAGAAGTCCTACCGGGTTTGTGTGTCTAATTATGTGTGATCTGTAGTAACTTTTGCAATTTTGTGGCCTGGGCCTGACTTGGGCTGTGACGCCAAAGGAAAATAATTCTTTAGTAATGTATATCGTATCCTAATTTTCCCTTCGTGCTCACATACCCACTAACACGTTCCGTTCAGCGTATTATTAGGCACAGTATTTTGGATTTTACGCTACAAATGTCAGAATAGTAGGTGGTCAAATCTTACATCGGAGTAGAGACAGGGTATGGCTTGGACAGGCAGATGATGTCTGTCCTTGGTGAGGTATTACTAGAAACAGCTGCCACGATAGATTTCAAGTGTCCGTCGGTCAAACGATATCGGTCTTCAGGCGCGTTCGCAAAACGGCAAAAAACGAATATTAGCCTCGTCATGTCTGTCTGTCCGTCCGTCAGCATGTAACAATTCGGCTCCCACTGGATGGATTTTCACGCAACTTGATATTTGCATACAAAGTGCGGCCAAGAAGTTTTGGGAGTGATTTTTTTTTTAAATCGAAGACAGGTACCTTTTTTTTTTAATACAAAATAAGCTCCACTGGCATATACACAGGGTTTTGCGCAGTCGTACAGTTTCTGAAAAGCTGCCGTAAATTCCTGTTGTTGGACTTTCTTTAATTCATCAGTTACGGCTTCTTGGATTTCAACAACATCTGCAAAGTGGAGTTCTTTTAACTTCATTTTCAACTTGGGGAACAGAAAATAGTCTGGCTGAGATAAATCTGGAGAGTACGGGGAGTGATAAAGGGTTGTAACATTTTTGGGGGGTGAAAAATTGGCAAACACGTGCAGCTTTGTGGGCGAGCGCATTATCGTGCAACAAGAAAAAGTCTCGACAGCAGAACGCAGCTGGACGTACCCGTTGAATGCGCTTCAGGAGGCGATCCATTACTCCTTCATAAAAGTATGCATTTACTCTGTTTCCCTCCGGTGCGAATTCTTTGTGCACTACGCCTTGAAAGTAAAAAAAAAAAATTATCAACTTGGCCTTGATGCGGGGCCTTTGGAATTTCAGTTTCTTCAGCTGAGGGTATGTCTCACTAACCCACTCAGAATTCTGTCGCTTTGTTTCGGAGTCATAGGCTGAACACCAGGTCTCATCTCCCGTAATAATTTTGTTACAAAAATTTTTTATCTGCATCGGCCATCGCGATAATGTCTTGGCAAGATCACTCGATCTTTCCTTTGCTCAAGTGTCAAGGAGTGTGGAACAAAACGTGCACACAACTTTCTCTTTCCCAAATCCTCTTTCAGAATCCAAAGAACTACTGTCTTGAGGATGTTCCAAGATTCTGCCGTCATTCTTGATGCGATTAGACGGTCATTTTTGACCAAATCAGCAACTGCAGCAATGTTACGGCCACCTCTCTCGTCATTTTCTACCAGCTCCCTTCCGTCTTGAAATCGAGAACACCATCTAAAAACGTTTGAACGGTTCAGAGCCTCATTCCCATAAGCCTTTTGCACCAATACTAGTGTTTCTGTTGCAGATAGACTGGCTTTGAAACAAAATTTTATGGTAACTCTGTGTATTTCCACCATCCATGACGTATAAAGAAAACTGACTTCACAAGACAAGTTATAACACGTGCATTGTCGAAGATAAACAAACGAATCTCGGTGTGTGAACGGATGGTGGTTGACAGATCGCCCTAGCTGTTATTTAAAAAAAAAAAAAAACAGTCCTAAAACTTACGGATCGCACTGTGTATCTTTTGAAAACCTGTCGAGATAATTAAAGTTCCATTAAAATCTGACAAGAATAACGGACTCTTTACATACAGACCTATGTACACTTACAGCATCTTGCTCAGTTCTTCTTAGAAGAAATGTTTCAGAAGAAAGCTATACATATAGTCATATCACACATTTTATGTCACAATATTGCTTGTACCATGCATATATATCAAGTATTATCTGCAAACTGATCCAACACTACATACATAAAACAGTTCGAAAATTTGTATACAGTCAAGCTACATTCCAACATGTTTCGGTGGATGCCACCACCATCAGGGAAGTAAAACTCCACGAATCAAAACACTGCTATTGTAAGCTGTCTATCTTGTGCATGATAAGATCGACAGCTTACACTCAGGGTGTTTTATTTCATGGAGTTGGACTTTCCTGATAATGGTTGTGGCATCCACCAAAACATGTTGGAATGCAGTTTTACTGTATAAGAATTTTTGAACCATTATATGTGCATTTAGATAAAAACACATTTTATGTTCAATAACTTAAAAAAAAAAATCGTGCCTTTTATGAGAAATGTGAAAAAATGTGGTAGAGTCAGACAGGTCACAGATGAAAATATGGCACATGCTTGTTGCATGCTGGATAACTAAGACTACAGGCACACACTCCTAATATATAAGATTTATTTTCCAAGGCTACAAAGGTTAGGCAAAAGGCACATCAATGTTATATTTATATGCACATTGCTTGTCTTGTTCATCTCATTATTATCATTCATAAGGGGGGAAAATGGTTCACATAGATGTGGGTTGACTTACATTGCAACCATTCTTAACCATTGCCATCCGAGCGCAGGAAAATTTCTTTGGCACGTAGAAATAACAGTCTTGTAACTTTGTGTCAATCAGCAGTTAAGATTAGACAAGAATTGCAAATTAATTAATTCCACTTGCAGATTTTCTGGGAAACTTCTCAATGTCTTCCTCGACAGGTAAAGCAAACTATGAAATTCTGGTTCCACAAGTTTAAAATGCTGAAATTTTTCATCGAAGTCCTCTCGAAGCACAAGAATTACTGGGAATATTCTTGAATACACTCAGGATAATTAGTGCCAGGAGATGTTACGTGTTGAAAGTGAAGAAGTTTATGCATACTTAATTGATTTGCTCACAGTACAAGCTTCATTTTCATGTCTTACTACTGTCTCACATCTCAGTAATGAGCCATCTTTACATAGTACCCTTCCAAGATTATTCAAATGACCAGTTACGTCCACAAGAAACACTAGATCAATTATCCGTCATACACCACTTAATTCATCCTTTTCTGCGAATACCTTAATATCATAAAAAAAGTTTCAAAATGGAAACCCCAGACTTAACCTTTTATTATTATGGTAAGTTATTTAACCATATTCATTTTCTACTTTGTTCAATAGTGCTACAAATTCATGATGGCGAAGGACACTTGCACAAATAAAATTCACAGTTTTTGTCCATACTGTTACTCATTTTTAAACATTTCATACAGTGCTTCTTGATGAAGAACACAGAGAGGAAAATGAGAAAATACTGATTTCAAGTTCTTTCAATTTGTTTTACTTTACTTTACTATTATTTTTGTCAATCACAGCCCACATCACATCACTAACAAACCCAAACATTTTTACATTATATACTCATTCGCATACCATGTATGAATGGTTATTTCTGGGCACTTATTTGCGATATAACAAAACCTGCTTGAACTGTTTCATTTTAGTTGTAACTGTATATACAGGGTGTCCCAGGAGGAATGTGCCAGACTTCGGGAGTGTTCCTTATGTTAAAGTATACCGATATAACCAAAAACACCTATATCAAAAGTTGAACGGTTACGGAGATAATGGCCAGAGAAGTTTGAAACTTTGACAGCTGTTACACACTTAGTGATTACCAAATACATTTTT
>Ga0123353_10000897_pt1 | contig 36339 bp, 26 predicted proteins | sample TergutLab28metaG_3_FD_92763 | JGI IMG/M metagenome (GOLD analysis project Ga0123353, IMG submission 92763) | Labiotermes labralis P3 segment gut microbial communities from Petit-Saut dam, French Guiana - Lab288 P3 | ecosystem: Host-associated > Arthropoda: Insects > Digestive system > Gut ... | reverse complement strand
CGTCCACGCCCATGCCTGTTATGCCGGAGACCGCTACCACTTCGGCCTCTGCAAAGGGGGTCTTGGCAAGCAGCTCAGCGACATCAAGGCAAGCCAACTCGACTAATTCAGAGGTGGCAGCATCGGCTTTGCTCACAGCAACCACCATATGGCTCACGCCGAGCAGCTCAAGGATCGCTATATGCTCGCGGGTCTGTACCATAACGCCGTCATCTGCTGCCACCACAAGCAGCGCCACATCGACACCGGTCGCCCCCTCGACCATATGCCGGACAAAGCGCTCATGCCCTGGCACATCCACCACGCCGAGGTGCCGCCCATCGGGTAACACGAGCTCCGCGAAGCCGAGCTCGATAGTAATGCCGCGCCGTTTCTCCTCGCTCAAGCGGTCAGGGTCAACCCCGGTCAAATAGCGGACCAACGTGGATTTCCCGTGGTCAATATGCCCAGCTGTTCCCAGGACAAATGAAGGGAGTGTGTCTGGGCCGATGCTCATCTCTCTTGCGCCTCTGGGGCAGCGTCGGAGGCTGTGTCGGGAGCCGTGTTGGAGACCCTGTTGCGAGTCTGTTCGAAGCGACGGGCAGCCTGGAGGTCTGCTTGTGTGTTGATGTCGAAGAAAGAAGTCAGATGCGGGTCGACCCTGCGAAGCTCTCCAAGCGGCACCTCACGGACTTTTAGGGCAGGGAAAGCGGCGATGATCCTGCGCTTGCCGGTGGCCAGCGTTTTCTCTGCGGCGGCGAGCATGGTATCTCGGCGATACAGGGCGAGCAGGGGTTCCGGGCCGTTTTTCTCTATGGGCACAACAACATCGTAGCCTTCGCGCTGTTGCCAAAGGGCTGTGACGACTTCCCGGGAAACCCAGGGCATGTCAGCGGCCAGGACCAGCACCCATTGCTGACGTGCGGCTTTGAGGGCTGTTGCCATGCCGCTAAGGGGTCCCTGGTGAGCGATCTCATCGGTGGTGATGTCAACGGGAACATCAAAAGCATCGAGTGGCACGACATCTGGGCGGTTAGCGGCTACGATTACCTGTCCGACGTAAGGGGCGACGGCATTGACCGCCCACACAAGGAGGGGCTTTCCATTAAGGTCGATCCGCGCCTTGTCGGCACCCATGCGCACTGACCGACCGCCTGCAAGGACGATCACCGTCAAAGGAAGCGCCGCTGCCGAGGGGCTTCCTGTCCCGCAAGGGGCTGTCCGAGGATCTGCCTCCATGTAATGCAGTGTCCCTTTCCCTGTAATCCCCGTTCGCGTCTTAGCCCGAAGTGTAGCATCCCGGTTGCCCGTAGTGCCTCACGTAGTGCCTCAAATAAAATATATTGAATCTCAACATACAACATAATCCCAGGCAGGCCATCAAGCGGCCATCGGCAACGGCTCTTGGACGGGGAACATGCCGACCACCCTTGTCCTGTCCCTATAGCACCCCTGTCCAGGTAGGCACCGGCATGGACTGGGAGATGATCGCTGCAGGGGACAGCCACTCCCTCGGCATCAAGGAGGACGGCTCGCTCTGGGCGTGGGGGACAACTACTACGGCCAGCTCGGCATCGGCACGAACGACCCGGGCACCGACAAGGACGCCCCCACCCTCGTTGACGGCCCGTTGCCCGGCGGCTCCATCACCCGTATCGCCGGCGCGGACCGCTTTGCGACCGCCATCGCGGTGAGTAAGGCGAACTTCACGCCTGCGGATGCCGTCATCATAGCCACCGGCATGAACTACGCCGACGTGCTCTCTGCAAGCGCGCTTGCAGGCTCGGAGAAGGCACCGCTCCTCCTCACAAAGCCGGATGTCTTGAGCCCCGGCGTGCTCACGGAGATAGAGCGCCTCGGCGCGAAGAAGGCGTACATCATGGGCTCCACAGCAGCGGCCTCTGACGCGGTGGAGGGCTCGCTTGCCAGCGCAGGGCTTTCAGTGGAGCGCATCCAAGGAGCCGACCGCTACGGCGCGAGCGCCGCTATCGCGGCCAAGGTCGCGGCCCTTGAGAACGCGTCGTTTGCTAAGCTAAGAAGGCATTCTTGGCCCGCGGCAACAACTTTGCGGACGGCCTTGCGGTCTCGCCTTTGGCCTACCGCAACAAGACCCTGGTCATCCTTACCTGTCCGACCGCCCTTCCTGCGCTCGCGGCGAACTGGGTCGTCTACCTGCCGAGTGCGTACGGAAGCACCAAGCCGGACATCCAGATCTATGGGGGAGATAATGTGGTCTCCGACAACGTCATGAACAAACTGCGGGACCTCTTACTGTGGGTTCGGTACCGGTAAGGCTGGCATGGAGTAAACCTGGACATAGAAGGCACGGTATCACAGAGAGACAGCAACATGGGGTTGCAGCTCACGAAAGAGTTGCGGGCCCATGTGTGGCGCACGCCCTGTTTTCCCGGTGGGCTGATCGCCAGCGGCAGCGCAAGCGGTGCCAGAACTATCCCCGCAGCGCTATCGTCCATAGTGCCTGACAATTGCTTGAAATATACTAAACCTCTGCTTAACAATTGCTTGACAAATGCTTCATAAAAGCGCCTAGGGGCAATCGGCAAGAGCGTTTGGGCAGTATTTATGACGAGTTGTGGACAGATAGCGGGTGAACGCCTAAAATCTACCGGCTAACTAAATACGGGTCAAGAGGACTCTCGCTCTCATCAAGAGAGGAGGCTCCCACCACAGCGGCACCAAGCGGTAGCTGCCTGGTCGATGAGATGTAACACGAAAGCCTTGGGCTTCTCGGAGGTTATGCTCCTGTCGGCTGTGCCGCCGGGAGTTTTGTTTTTGTTTGAGCCTGATATGCAAGGCTGCGGTTTTATACAAGGTTGCGGTTGCAGCCAAAAGAGGTTACGGAGGTGAGCTGCCTATCAGCAGCGTGGACTATCGGGTCAATGAACGGATCCGTGGCCAGAGGTGCCGTCTTATCGGCATTGATGGAAGCCAGCTTGGGATCTTTGTTACCAGCGAGGCTTTGAGGATCGCCGACGACCAGGGTCTTGACCTGGTCGAGATTGCGCCCAACGCAGATCCACCGGTCTGCAAGATCATGGATTACGGTAAGTTCAAGTATGAGCTGTCTGTGAAAGAAAAGGCTGCTCGAAAGAACCAGTCCAAGATCGAGATCAAGGAGATGAAGTTCCGACCCAAGGTCGATAAGCACGATTACGAGACCAAAAAGCGCCATATCCTGCGTTTTCTGGATACCGGTGCCAAAGTCAAAGTGACAATTATGTTCCGGGGGCGGGAAATGGCCCATCCGGAGCAGGGGTACAACATCTTAGAAAAGCTTGCAAGAGAGCTTGAGGACCTCGCAATAATCGAGACGCAAGTAAAAGTCGAAGGGCGCAATATGCATATGCTGCTTGCCCCGCTCAAGAAAAAAGAGGGCAAGGCAGTTGCAGAGGAGACTCCCGAGGTGAGCAGGGTCGACTCGGCGGCCGAGGAAAGGCAGGAGGCAAACGATGCCTAAGCAAAAAACCCACAAAGGGACAGCAAAACGATTCCGGCTGACTGGGTCGGGCAAGATCATGCGTGGCAAGGCGTTCAAAAGCCACATCCTTGAGAAGAAGTCCCCCAAAAGAAAACGCGGCTTCAGACAGGAGACCGAGCTTGCAGCAAGTGATACGAACGTCGTAAGAAAGAACCTCGGCCTCGGCTGATAACCCATAAGCAAAGTAGAGCTAACCGAGCGATAGCCATGATCGTGTCTAACCCCTCAAGGAGTGATTACCCATGCCTCGCGTTAAGAGAGCTGTTACCGCCAAAAAGAAGCGCCGCACCGTTCTTGCTCGCGCCAAGGGCTATTACGGTGCCAAAAGCCGGAGCTACCGAGCGGCAAAAGAACAGGTGCAGCACTCACTTCAGTACGCATACCGTGATCGCCGCAACAAGAAGCGCGAGATCCGTCGTCTCTGGATCGCCAGGATCAATGCTGCGGCGCGCCTAAACGACATCTCATATTCGCGGTTCATGCACGGCCTTAAACTTGCCGGAGTGGATCTCGATCGTAAGATCCTTTCCGATATGGCCATCAACGACCCCGAGTCTTTTGCCAAGCTTGCCGAGTTGGCAAAGGAGCAAGCTGCCTAAAAGTTTTTCTGAGCTTTTCTGTTAAGAATACGGTTAGCTGTCGGTCACAACATGCCTATAGGCTGATATCCGGTCGGTACAGGTTATCGACCGGATAGTTCAGCTGTCGCTTCCCCTCGGCGGCCTTTTTGTCGAGGAGGAACGATGGGGATAAAACGAGTTATCTGCATGGCTGCCGGTGCGTTGCTTGCGCTTAGCATGGGTGCGGCAACGGCCTACTTCACTGCTCAGGTCCAAGTGCCTGACAGTATGATCCGGGCGGGGAATGTGGCGGTGTCTGCTGAGCCGACAAGCGCTCCGCTTTCGGTGGACCCACTTGCGCCTGGTCAGACAGTGAGCCGTCCTATGACGGTCGTTAACACGGGGATGCTTCCTGCTGACATTGTTGTCTCTGCATCGAGGAAAGCAGGCATCACGAAGTTTTATGAGTCGCTGGAGTGTACCGCGAGCTGCGGTGGCGTTCCGTTGTATGTTGGCCCGCTAAGCCAGATGCGCACCACGCCGCTCCGCTTGGTCCCGGGTGCACGGAGCGAGCTCGTCTTTGACGTTGGGCTGCCTGCCAGCGTCGCTAACACGTTCTCTAGCGACTACGCCAGGATCTCGCTGTACGTCGATGCGGAACAGGCCCATTGATGAGGCGTTTCGCATCAATGCTGCTTTCGTTGGGCGTAATAGCGGTGATCCTGCTTGCTGGGGGCTTGGCGCTTCGCTACTGGGAGCCGCTTAGGGTCGTTGGCGATTCCATGAGGCCGGCGTTTATCACAGGAGATATAGCTATCGTGAGAAAAGGGGCGAAGGTCTGCACGGGGGACGTTGCCCTGGTGAGGGAACCGGGTCATGGGGCCGTGCTGCACCGGGTGATGGGCGTGTCGCAAAATGGATCAGTGACAACCAGGGGCGATGCTAACCAGTTCGATGATCTTGGAAGTGTCGACCCAAGCCACATTGCGGGGAAGGTAACAGCGGTCGTGCCTCTCGGCGTGGTTATTGCACGCTGGCGAGAACAGCAAACGTCCGCTACACTTCTGGATCAACAACAAATAAGGCAATGACGGAGAGGCGCATCTGCACTCTGTGGTCGGCCAGAGAAGGGCTTTGCGTGTGCTGGAAAAGCCCGACGGCCTTACGCATATGCGGTTCACTCCAGCAGCTGTGACCTGAACCGCTTAGTTGCGCAGTAGGGAAGCCGGTTCTCCCCGTTATCGGAGATGCGTAGCGCAAGCTACGCTAAAGCGGGCTGCGCTGCGGCTTGCATGAGCGGGTCACGCGAGCAATGCGTGGCCAACCGAGGTGGTACCGCGGGAGTCTGCTCCCGTCCTTGGGCGATAGCCAGGGCGGGGTCAGATTCCCTTTTCGTTTTGAGGCAGCGAGCTAGCAGCAGGCATTGGAGAGGGGAGTAACGCGAAGCATGGGAGTAACTGAGGAGCTTGACAGGTTATACGGTGAGGCGCTGGGCGCAATCGAGGCGGCGGGTGACCTTGCCGGGCTTGACGCTGTCCGTGTGTCGGTTTTAGGGAAAAAAGGCTCGCTTACCCAGGTGCTCAAAGGACTGGGAGCGCTTTCTGCCGAGGAAAGACCCATCGCCGGCAAGGTCGCAAATGAGGTCCGCGCTACTATCGAGCAGGCGCTTGAGTCCCGGAAATCGTTGCTTGAGCAAGACGCGCTAGCCGCGCAGTTCACAGCACAGGCTGTTGACGTGACCCTTCCGGGAAGAGGGCGACCGGTCGGCAGCCGCCACCTGATATCGGCGATCACCGCCGAGGTCATCGAGATATTCTTAGGGCTCGGATACCAGGTGGCCGAAGGCCCCCAGGTCGAACTCGACTATTACAACTTCACTGCGCTCAACCACACCCCTCAACACCCTGCCCGAGCCGCAACAGACACCTTTTACGTGCGCGATATGACCGGCAAGGGTTTTGACGGGTCCGTCCCAAGTGACGCGTTGTTGCGCACCCACACCTCTCCGGTGCAGGTCCGTGCGATGGAGAAACAGGATCCTCCTATTTACATCCTTGCGCCCGGCAGGGTCTATCGGCGGGATATTGCAGACCCCAGCCACCTGCCGCAGTTCACGCAGATCGAAGGGCTTGTGGTCGATGAGGGGATCACCTTCGCCGACCTCAAAGGGACGCTTGACCATGTGGTGAAAGCGATCTTTGGCTCCGAGCGTAAGACAAGGTTCCGCCCGCATTTCTTTCCCTTCACCGAGCCTTCGGCAGAGGTCGATGTGAGCTGCGGGATATGCGATGGAAAGGGATGCCGCTTCTGCAAGCAGACAGGCTGGCTCGAGATACTCGGCTGTGGCATGGTCGATCCTAATGTCTTTGGCTACGTGGATATTGACCCAGAACGCTACACCGGGTTTGCATTTGGCTTAGGCATCGAGCGGATCGCTGCCCTCAAGTACAACATCCCGGACCTGCGCATGCTGGTCGAAGGGGATATGCGGTTTTTGCGTCAGTTCTGATGTGGCCTGCCGGTTGCCGACGACCTCTTCGGTGCCGGTGCGTACGTCAGCTAGTCACCTGCCCTGTTTGCTGCGCGAAAGGACTTGGATCAAATGCGCATTTCGATGAAATGGCTTACCGAGCTCGTGCCGGTCTCAGTGCCCGTGCCCGAGTTTGTCGATCGTCTGGATATGACCGGCACCGCTGTTGAGACGGTTCACATGGTTGGGGATGCTTTTGAAAACGTCGTCATCGGGCAGATCACTAAGAAGGACCGCCACCCGAATGCCGACAAGCTCTGGGTAACGGCGGTCGATGCCGGCGAGGACGCGCTGCGGGCCATCGTCTGCGGTGCGCAGAACTTCGAGGCTGGCGACCGTGTGGCGGTTGCGCTCCCGGGGGCGGTGCTGCCTGGCGGCTTCGAGATCAAGAAGTCGAAGCTGCGGGGTGTGGTGAGCGAGGGGATGAACTGCTCGGCGAAGGAACTCGGCTTAGGCGACGACCATGATGGCATCCTCATACTGCCCGAGGATGCCCCGATAGGTACGCCGTTTGCCGAGTACGCGGGTCTTTCCGACATCGTGCTTGAACTCGAGGTCACCCCTAACCGACCGGACTGCCTCTCGGTGTCGGGCATCGCACGCGAGGTGGGGGCGGTCCTCGGCGTGCCCGTGAAGCTTCCGGCTACAACCCTTGATGAGGCCGGGCCGGCGGCTGCCGAGCAGTGCCATGTCCGCATCGAGGACGATCGCCTGTGCCCACGCTACACGGCGCGCATCATAAAGGGCGTGCGCGTCGGCCCTTCGCCAAGCTGGCTTGCCGAGCGGGTGGTGGCAGCCGGATTGCGCCCCGTCAACAACATCGTGGATATAACGAACTACATCATGCTTGAGCTGGGTCAGCCGCTTCACGCGTTTGATATGGGCATGCTCAAGCAGGGGCTGGACGGCAAGGCAGAGATCATCGTCCGGCTGGCTGCTGAGGGCGAGGAGCTCACCACGCTCGATGGGACACGGCGAGAACTCGCTCCCCGCACCCTTTGCATCTGTGACCTGGACGGGCCTGTGGCCTTAGCAGGCGTGATGGGCGGCCAGGCCACAGAGGTCTCAGACAAGACTGTGGATATCCTGCTGGAATCGGCATCCTTTGATGCCGAGTCGATCAGCCGGACCAGCCGTCAACTCGGGCTCATCAGCGAGTCCTCCATGCGCTACGAGCGCACGGTCGACCGCAGCGGGTGTGCTGCTGCCGCCGACCGGGCAGCAGCGCTCATGGCCGAGATCGCAGGTGGAGAGGTAGCAACAGGGCTCGTGGATGTCTTCCCCGAGCCCCTTGCCGAGCGGACGCTCACGCTCAGGCTCAGCCGGTTGACGCAGATCATCGGGGCCGAGATACCTGCCGAGGAGGCTGCCAGCATCCTGGAAAGGCTCGGCTGCTCGGTCGAGAAGCACCTGGGCGGCGCGGGCGCTCGCCCCGAGGGTCGTCCTGACGACTCCTCTGATGATCGCCCTGGGAGCCGCTCGGGCGATTATCTCGACGCTCACCTTAAGGTCGGCACCCCCTCGTTCCGCCCCGACCTTGAGCGCGAGATCGACCTCATCGAAGAGGTCCTCCGTATTTACGGCATGGGGCAGATCGAGCCTACGCTTCCCGCGGGCCGAGAGCGTGTGGGCCTGCTCACACGCGGGCAGAGGATGCGGGAGCATGTGGGCGCGCTGCTTCGTGCTGCAGGGCTTAGCGAGACGATGACCTACTCGTTCACCGATCCGCACGATCTTGAGCTGCTCGGCTTCGAGCTTCCGCTTGATGAGTGCGTGGTGGAGATACTTAACCCCATGTCGGTAGAGCAGGGCGTGATGCGCCGGACCCTTTTAGGGGGGCTTTTGCGCATGGTCAGCTATAACCAGTGCAGAGGGGTCGATAACATCCATCTTTACGAGACGGGAACGGTGTTTTGGACCGCCCCTGGCCGCAGGCTTGCGAAGGAGCGCGAGCGCGTTGCCGGGGTGCTTGCCGGGTCCTGGAACCGGCAGCAGTGGAACGCGTCCGCGCAAGGGCTTGATTTCTTCGATGGTAAAGGTGTGCTTGAAACGCTGGCCAGGGATCTTGCGGCACCAAAGTTCAAGCTCCGGCCCACGGCCTTGCCCTGGCTCCAGCCCGGTCGGGCCGCCGAGGTGTTGGTATCTGGCGATGTGATCGGGTGGCTTGGCGATGTGCACCCGGGCGTGCTCAAGAAGTTCGAATGCAGCGGCCCGGTGATCGCGTTCGAGCTGGAGATCGACAGGCTTATCCGCTCCTCGGTCATTGAGCGTAGCGTCGTGGAGCCTCCAAGGTTTCCAGCGGTCTCTTTTGACCTTGCCGTCCTCGTAGAAGAGAAGACCACCGCCGAGCAGCTCGTGCAGATAATCACCTCTGCTGGCGGGAAGCTCCTGGAAAGCGCACATCTATTCGATGTGTACCGGGGAACGGGTGTGCCCGAAGGCAAGAAATCGATGGCGTTCTCCCTTACCTACCGGTTGCCTGATAGGACCCTCACGTCAAAAGAGGTGGAGGCTGTCCATAGTAAGATCGTGCGCAAGGTGCTTGCCGCCACGGGGGGAGGGTTGCGCAGCTGACCACGGGCATTTGCCGCTACTGGAGGCGGACCTCGCAGCTGATCCCCGTACTTGCAAATGTATAGCTAACTAAAAAATCTGCATCTATATTGACTAATATGCTAAATTACGAATAGAATCTATCTTGCTACAAACTAAGGGTTGGAGAATCACGTGATAGATGTCGCAGTAGTCGGTGCTGCAGGTTATGTGGGGATAGAGGCGGTACGCTGGGTGCTCGCGCACCCGGGGCTCTTCCTCACGTGCGCAACGTCGGGAACGGATGCGGGTCGGCCAGTGAGCGCGTCTTATCCTGCGCTCACCGGTCTGACCGATGTCGTTTTTTCTGAGCCGGACCCTGAAGCAATAGCCAGAAAATCCAAAGTAGCGCTGCTGGCTGTTCCCCACACTGCTGCCATGGGGATCGTGCCGGGTCTCCTTGAGGCCGGACTGACCGTCATCGACCTCTCGGCAGATTTCCGGCTTACCGATGCGGGTGTCTATGAGCAGTGGTACGAGACCCCACATACGGCCGCCGGGCTTTTGGCCGAGGCGGTATATGGGCTGCCCGAGCTTAACCGCAGCAAGCTTGCTGGAGCCAGGCTCGTGGCCTGTCCAGGCTGCTACCCGACGGCGACCGTGCTTGCGGCGCTTCCTGCCCTTGAGGGGCCCGCTGTAGACTCCCACATCGTTGTTGATGCCAAATCGGGTATCTCGGGAGCGGGGCGGACCCCCTCGGCGAAAGTGCATTATTGCTCGGCGAGCGAGTCGGTTTCCGCATACGGGGACTGCAAGCATCGGCACATCCCTGAAATCGAACAGGTGCTCAGTCTAGCCTTATACGAGGAAATAAGTGTAGTATTTGCTCCACATTTGATACCAATGGCAAGGGGTTTGCTTGCAACGGTGTATATTAGAGTCGAAAAGGGGTTTACTACCGCCAAGGCGGTCGGGCTTTACCGTGGTCGCTACCGCGATGAGCCGTTTGTGCATGTGCATTCAGCCGGGGTCATGCCATCGACCTCAGAGGTCCGGATGACAAACAGGGCGGCTATCGGCGTGATGGTGGACGAGCGCACTGACACGCTTGTTGCGACCTGCGCAATTGACAATTTGGGAAAGGGCGCTGCAAGTCAGGCGATCCAGTGCTTGAACACGGTTTTTGGTCTGCCGGAAACAGAGGGCCTGAATGCGTGGTCAGGGGTGGTCTAAGACCGAGGTGGTACTGAGAGCGGGCGTTTTGGGATCAAGCGGCACTGGCGGTTTGAGGCCAGGGTGGTTTAGGGCCGGGACGGTTGGATAGCGCTGATGCAGGAACTGATGCGGGGACAAAAAGGTCTTGAGTCTGCCAAAGGCGGGGTTGTGGCAGCCAAGGGCTTCGTGTGCGCGGGGGTGGCCTGCGGGCTCAAAGCTGCGGGCTGCAAAGACCTGGCAATCGTAGCCTCCGACTCCGGGCCGGTACCGGCGGCTGCGTGCTTTACCGGCAACATAATGGCTGCTGCCCCTGTCACCGTCTCACGGGAGCATATCGCCTCAGGCACGTGCGCGGCGGTCGTGATAAATTCCGGCGGGGCCAACGCATGCACCGGTGCGCAGGGGATAGCCGATGCCCGTTCGATGGCCGCAGCGGTTGCCGAGCGGCTGGGTCAAGCCCCTACCGATGTCCTTGTGTGCTCCACCGGTGTCATCGGGGCCTTCCTGCCCATGAAAAACGTGCTTTCCGGGATCACGGAGGCGTGCGAGGCGCTTGGCAGCGCTGATGGGACCGCTGCTGCCGAGGCGATTATGACCACCGATACCTTTGCCAAGCAGGCTGCGGTGAGCGTGCCGGTTGACGGCGGCTGCTATACGGTGGGCGGAATGGCCAAGGGATCCGGGATGATAGCCCCCGACATGGCGACCATGCTCTCGGTCATCACCACGGATGCCCCGCTTACACCTGAGACCTGCAGCGCGGTGCTCAAGCGAGCGGTGTCTTCGACCTTCAACCGGCTGACGATCGACTCTGATACCTCAACCAACGACACGGTAGTCCTTATGGCCAGCGGCAAGGCAAAAGGGCCCGTGATCACCAAAGGCGATCCCAGGCTCTCGGTGATCGAGGATGCGGTGCTCGAGGTGTGCTCGGCGCTTGTCCGGCTGCTCGCCCGTGATGGGGAGGGTGCCACAAAACTGGTGACCGTGACGGTCGCAGGCGCTTTAAGCGAAGAGGCTGCCGAGCAGGCAGCCCGCACCGTAGCCGATTCCCCGCTTGTCAAGACCGCGGTGTTCGGGCAAGACGCAAATTGGGGGCGCGTTGCTATGGCCGTGGGCAGGTCGGGTGTCCCGTTCGACCCCGATGACCTGTCGATTGCGTTTGCGGGGATCGCCGTTTGTGAGAAGGGGGTCTCGGTCCCCTTTGACGAGGAGGAAGCGGCCGTCGCCCTCGCTGAAGACGAGATTGAGATCAGCGTGTCGATTGGCACTGGCGGCTATGCTGCCAAGGTCTTTACATGCGACCTGACCCATGGCTATGTACAGATCAACGGTGACTACCGAACCTAGGGCCCTGTTTTTGGGGCCCGGCCAACCCCGTTCCTCAAGCCCCGTTCGTCAAACCAAGTTCGCCAAGCTGAGTTCGCCAAACCCGTTTGACCCCGCTTTGACTGAGAGATTCCCACATTTTGTGCCCGACCCGACGGAGGATTGATGAAAGACCTACTCGACAAAGCAGGCACGCTCATGGAGGCCCTTCCCTGGATCAAAGAGGCATGGGGCCGCAAAGTCGTGATCAAGTACGGCGGCGCAGCAATGAAAGACCCTGTGCTCCGCGAGCAGATTGCGGCAGATATCGTGCTCATGAAACTCGTCGGGGTGAATCCAATTGTGGTTCACGGCGGGGGATCGGAGATCACGGGCCTGATGGAGCGTCTGGGGATGCCGGTCCGCTTCTTGAACGGGCAGCGGGTGACGACCGAAGAGGCGATGGACATCGTCAGGATGGTTCTTGTCGGCAAGGTGAACAAGGAGCTTGTAGGTGCCATCAACATGCACGGCAGGCTTGCGATCGGCGTTTCAGGCGAGGATGGCAACCTTGTTGTCGCCACACCGCGCTCACCGGAGTTCGGCAGGGTCGGCGATGTCGTATCCATAGACACAACGATACTCGAGAATCTCATCGACAGCGGGTTCATACCGGTGGTGGCCTCGGTTGCGAACGGGGACGACGGGGCGAGCCTCAACGTGAACGCTGACTTGGTGGCAGGCGAGGTTGCCAGTGCGCTTGGCGCGGACAAGGTTATCTTCCTCACGGATGTCAACGGGCTTTACCGTGATGTCGACGATCCAGCGTCGCTTTTGAGCGTGCTTACGCCCGAGCAGATCGAGACGATGATGGCGGCCGATGAGATCGCTGGCGGCATGCTCCCCAAAGTGACCGCGTGCCTTGGTGCCATCCGATCAGGGGTGCGGCGTGCGCATATCCTGAATGGGACCGTCGAGCACGCCCTGTTACTCGAGGTCTATACCGATGAAGGGGTAGGGACGATGATCACGGGCGACTTCATCAGGGGCAGGGTCGGAGGGAAGTGACAAAGGACATGGGAGTGAAGGCAACCGCGGCATTTGGGCTCGACGCGAAGTACGTGATGCAGACCTACGCACGCAAGCCCATCCTGTTTGTATCAGGAAAGGGGATGCGGCTTTTTGACGACGAGGGTGCCGAGTACCTCGATTTCGTCTCTGGGATCGGGGCGGTCAACCTCGGCCACTCCCATCCGGCCGTCTGCGAGGCGATTGCGCGCCAGGGCAAGAGGCTCACGCATGTCTCCAACCTCTACTACGTTGAGCATCGCGCAGAGCTGGCAGAGGAACTGAGCGGGCTCTTTGATGGCGGGACGCGTCGGGTGTTCTTCTCGAACTCCGGGACAGAGGCGAACGAGGGCGCAATCAAGCTGGCCCGTCGTTTTGCCCAGGACAGGCACCCTGGGGCATTCAAGGTCGTGACTGCAGAGCGGTCATTCCATGGAAGGACGCTTGCGACGCTTGCCGCTACCGGGCAGGCGGCGAAGCAAGAGCGGTTCCTGCCGCTTCCCGAGGGGTTTTCCCACGTCCCCTTAAACGATATAGACGCGCTGGACGCAGCGCTTGACGAAACCGTTGCCGCCTTGCTGCTTGAGGTCGTGCAGGGGGAGGGAGGGGTATTCCCGGCAAACGCCGGATATCTTTCCGCTGCCGAGCAGCTTTGCCGCGAGCGCGGGATACTGCTGATGATCGACGAGGTGCAGACGGGTTTCTTCCGCACCGGCCCTGCTTTTGCGCATCAAGCATTCGGGCTGATGCCAGACGTAGTGACCGTCGCAAAAGCGATGGCGAACGGGCTGCCGGTGGGCGCGGTCATCGCCTGCGAGGAGGTTGCCGAGGCATTCATGCCCGGCGACCACGGCTCTACCTTCGGCGGCGGCCCGCTCGTATGCGCTGCCGCTCGCGCCACACTCCGTGCGCTGAGCGACGAGCAGTGTGGCAGGAACGCGCTCAGTGCAGGCGCTTACCTTCAGGCGCGCCTCGGCGAGCTGATGCAGGGCTTCCCCCTCATAAGCGATGTGCGCGGAGCCGGGCTTATGGTGGGCTGCTCCCTGACAGAGCCGGTTGCCGCCGAGGTTGTCGGCATGCTACTGAGGCGAGGCCTCCTGGTAAACAATATAGGAGCAAATATTATACGCTTTCTTCCTCCGCTTTTGTGCAAAACTGCTGAGGTTGATACACTTTGTGCCAATCTCGAAGAAGTACTTGTGGAGGTGTGCGCGTGAGCAGCCGAGCGGGGCTTTGCGGCAGGGACCTGCTTGCCATAGACGATCTCACTTCTGCAGAGCTTGCATATGTCTTGGACCGGGCGGCCGAGGCCAAGTCCGCCTGGCGTCTTGGCGAGCGCTCGGCCCCGCTTGCAGGCAGGGCAGTGGCCATTGTGCTGCAAAAGCCCTCGCTTCGGACGCGCATCAGTTTTGAGGTCGCATGCGCCCGTCTGGGTGCCCATCCGGTTGTTATGACGGGTCCGGACGGTGCGTTCTCACGCGGGGAGAGCATTGCAGACACCGCACGTGTGATGGAGCGCTACGTCGATGCCATTGTGCTGCGCACCTATGAGCAAAGTGTGCTTGAGGGGTTCGCGTCCTCGGCATCGGTGCCTGTGGTGAACGCGCTTTCAGATGAGCACCACCCGTGCCAGGGCCTTGCAGACCTCTTGACAATCAAAGAACGCTTCGGCACGCTTTCCGGTCTGGCGTTCACATTTGTTGGGGATGGCAGCAACAACATGGCGCACACCTATCTGCTTGGCGGAGCGCTATGCGGCATGCACGTGTCAGTTGCGACCCCGATCGGCTATCAGCCCGATGCAAAGGTGCTTGCACGTGCACGTGGGCTGGCGGACGCGAGCGGGGGGAGTGTCTCGGTGTGCACGGATGCCGCAAGAGCCGTGTCGGGGGCCTCGGTGGTCGCAACAGACACCTGGGCGTCGATGGGTCAGGAGGGCGAGCACGATGACCGCGCCGACGCGTTTGCGTGCTATCAAGTCAACGAGGCGCTTATGGCGTATGCTGATAGCTCGGCGATCTTTCTTCACTGCCTGCCCGCGCACCGTGGTGAGGAGGTCACCGATTTTGTTATTGACGGGCGGCAATCGGTGGTATTTGATGAAGCCGAGAACCGGCTGCATGCTCAACAGGCGTTGCTAGAGTTGATTATCGTGTAGGCTGCTATGGCCGATCTTGGGCAAGCAAGTTACTCGCAACAGGGAGGGCGGAGACAGATGAGGAAGCGACAACGACGGCAAGAAGCAATCAGGCTGATCATCAGGGACGAGAGGGTGCGTACTCAGCGCACACTTGTTGATCGACTGAAGGCGGAGGGTTACGTGTGCACGCAGGCAACCGTTTCGCGGGATATCACCGAGATGGGGTTGCGCAAGCTTCCGGAAGGTATTTACGTACTTGCCGAGGATCTGCATCTGCAAAGAATGGTGCGGGACCTTGTGCACGATGTGCGGCAGGCAGGGAACCTGGTGCTCGTCAAAGCGCAGGCGGGAACCGCTCCAGGTGTGGCCGCGGCCCTTGATGCAACGGAACTCGCAGGGATCATCGGCAGCGTTTCTGGGGATGACACGGTCTTGGTTGTCATGAAAGACGAGGATCACGGGTCCTCGGTCGTGGAGACCCTGAACAAGTTCCGCGGGTTCTAGGCAAAGACGGAACGCCGGGTCTCTGCCGAGCCGTCGGTCAGGGTCTGCCGGGTCGCTGGTCAGGGTCTGCCGGGCCGTCGGTCGCTGGCTCCAAGCTCGCTGGGTCACTGGTGTTTTAACGAGGCAGGAGGGAAAGAATGGCTCGCAGTAAGTGTCTGCTCGCGTACTCTGGCGGTCTGGATACCTCGGTGGCGATCAAATGGATCCAGGAGAATTACGGCCTGGATGTCATTGCGCTCGTTGTCGATGTCGGGCAGGAACGTCAGGACTTGGATTTCGTGCGGGAAAAGGCCCTGAGCATCGGCGCTGTCGAGTCGACCTGCAAGGACGTCCGCGAGGAGTACGTGAACGACTATCTTTCCCGTGCGCTCAAAGCGAATGCCTTGTACGAGAACAAATACCCGCTTGTCTCGGCACTTAGTCGCCCCATCATCGTGAAGCACCTCGTGGATGAGGCCCATGAGTGCGGTGCAGGCTACATCGCGCATGGGTGTACCGGGAAGGGCAACGACCAGGTCCGGTTCGAGGTCGGGATCGCCGCGCTCGACCCGGACATCCAGGTGCTCGCGCCGGTTCGAGAGTGGGATCTTAAAACGCGTGAGCAGGAGATGGATTGGGCTGCCGAGCGGGGCATTCCGGTGCCGACCACAAAAGCAAACCCGTACTCAATCGATGACAACCTGTGGGGTCGCGCAATCGAGTGTGGCGTGCTGGAGGATCCCTGGGTTGAGCCGCCTGATGACATCTACACGCTCACTAGCGATGCGCGTGGTGAGACATGTGGTGAGCCAGGGTATGCGGTCATCAGCTTTGAGCAAGGCCTTCCGGTGGCCTTGGACGGTGAGCCGACCGGTTTCCACGAGATTATCAACCGCATGAACGAGCTTGCGGGAAAGCATGGTTTTGGCCGTATCGACATGATCGAGAACCGTCTTGTCGGCCTGAAGTCGCGTGAGGTCTACGAGGTCCCGGGCGCGCTCACCCTTATCACTGCTCACAAGGCCCTAGAGGATCTCTGCCTTGAGCGCGAATTGCTGCATTACAAGCTCGGCGTTGAGCAGAAGTGGTCCGAACTCGTTTACAACGGCATGTGGTTCTCTCCGCTCAAAGAGGCGCTCGACGGGTTCATTGAGACAACACAGCAGCTGGTCACGGGTGACGTGAGGCTCCGCTTCTTCAAGGGCAGCTGCGTGACCGTCGGCCGTCGCTCGCCATACTCGCTTTACGACTACGACCTTGCGACATATGATGCCTCTGACAGCTTTGACCATCGTGCTGCAAAGGGCTTCATCGACCTGCACGGGCTTCCCATAAAAGTATGGGCGCACCAGCGTCGCAAGGTTGGAAAAGAGGGCGAAGTCTAGGCAATGGGCGGGTCAAAAAACTTAAAAGCACTGTGGGGGGGGCGGTTCGAGAGAAGCCCCGGGCGGTTCCTAACGGAGTTCGGGGCCTCTCTCCCCGTCGACCGACGCATGTGGGAGGAGGATATCCGCGGCTCCGTTGCGCATGCGCGCATGCTTGCCGCGCAAGGTATCATCACGCCCGAGGATGCCGAGGAGATCGTCTCAGGGCTTTTCGGGATACGCGAAGAGATCAAAGCCGGTGAGTTCGAGTGGGACATCGCCGACGAGGACGTCCACATGGCGATCGAGCGCGTCCTCACCGAGCGGATCGGGCCCGCTGGTGCCCGCCTCCACACGGGGCGCAGCCGCAACGACCAGGTCGCGACCGACACGCGGCTCTATGTGAAAAAACGCGCCCGGGACATCGCCTACCGCATCTCCGGTGTCCGCGAGGAGTTGCTCGCTGCCGCAGAGGAGCATGCCCACTGTGTCGTTCCAGGCTATACGCACCTGCAGCGTGCCCAGCCGGTGCTTTTGAGCCACCATCTCCTGGCGTATGGCTGGATGCTGTCGCGGGACTTCACGCGCATGAGGCATGCGTTTGAGGCGGCGGACGCATGCCCGCTCGGCGCGGCGGCGCTGGCAGGCACCACCTATCCGATCGATCGGGACATGGTGGCAGGCCAGCTGGGTTTCTCAGCGGTCAGCGAGAACTCCATGGACGCGGTGAGCGACCGGGACTTCCTGGTGGACCTCGTGTACGCGTGCGCGATGTGCCAGACGCATCTTTCGCGGCTTGCCGAGGAGCTCATCTTATGGTCGAGCGAGGAGTTCGGCTTTGTCGTGATGGATGATGCGTATTCGACGGGTTCAAGCATCATGCCGCAGAAGAAGAACCCTGACTTTGCCGAGCTGGTGCGTGGGAAAACGGGCAGCGTCATCGGCTCGTTGGTCGCGCTGCTGGTGACGCTCAAGGGGCTTCCGCTTGCATATAACAAGGACATGCAGGAGGACAAGCGCGTTGCGTTCGATGCCATCGACACGCTGGCGGACTGTTTGCAGGTCGTGCAGGGGATGCTCGGCAGTCTCTCGTTTAACACCGCGAGGATGCGCGAGGCCGCCGATAGCGGGTTCATGGCGGCGACTGACCTGGCCGACTATCTCGTTGGCAAGGGGATGCCGTTCCGTGAGGCGCATGAGGTTGTGGGCAAGATGGTCCTTGAGCTGGAGAAAAGCGGACGCTCGCTGCACGACCTCTCCGCAGAGGGGTTCGCCGGGTTCTCTTGCGAGTTCGACCCCGATGTATCCGAGATAACCGACGTGGACCGGCAGGTCGGTCGCCGAGGAAGCGCAGGGGGCACGGGGCACGACCCCGTGCGCAAGCAGATCGCGCAGATGCGTACGTCGATTGCGGGCGATGAAGCGTGGCTGGAGGCCACGCAGGACCCTGAATGACCGGTCGGCTCCCTGCGCGGTATGTCCGTCCTGTCGGCCTCGATCCCGAGCGCTTCGGCGTAAGCCTCAGCCAGGCATTCTTCGAGCGCAGCCCGCTTGAGGTCGCCCCCGATCTTCTCGGCTGCATAGTCGCGAGCACCGCCGAGGGAACACTCGTCGCAGGGCGCATAGTGGAGACCGAGGCGTATCTGGGGCGCGACGATCCGGGAAGCCATGCCGCAACCAAGGGGATGACCGTGCGCAATGCCGTCATGTACGGCCCCTGCGGATGTGCGTACGTGTACTTCACTTACGGCGCACACCATATGCTCAACTTTGTCTGTGGGCCAGAGGGCACGGCAGGAGCGGTCCTGCTGAGAGCGCTTGAGCCGATTGTCGGGCAAGATGCCATGAGCCGCCGAAGAGGCAAAAACCAGGAAGCCGAGCTTTGCAGCGGCCCGGGGAAGCTGGCAGCGGCGCTTGCGGTCGACCTGTCAGACAACGGGATCGCGCTCGGCACGGACAGGCTCAGCGTGTATGCCGGGACTCCGGTAGCGCGAGACAAGATCCGTGTATCGGGACGGATCGGCCTGTCAAAGGGGCATGAGCTGCCCTATCGCTTTTATGAGGCCGGTTCGCCCTATGTCTCACGGGGGCGCACCGGTGCGCATTTGAAATCGAAGCGATAAGGGATGCCGAGTGACGCAAAAGCAGCATATGATGAAACATGCGGTGAAACGGATCTACATGGGATCCACATGATGGGAACGGATCTCTGAGATGAGTTCGCGTGTTACGCTGAAGGACACAAGCAGGGTCTGGCGTGACCTCGGCGTGCATAGCCGGGTTATGGCAGCAGAGCAGACTGCTTGCCCAAGGATCTCCGCAGCACATTAGCGCGGGCAATTGATGCGGGCGCGATGAGGACGAGAAAGCATCTGATGAGGGCATGAAAAGACATCACATAGCCTGTCTGCTCGTGCTGTTGACGCTGTGTCTTTCGGCGTGCAGTCCGAGACCTGACGGTGCTTCTGACCCAAAAGACGCATCTGAGCACGGGGCAGCATCTGAAGTACCGACTTATACGTCTTTCTCTGTGTATCACCTACCTTATCATTACGTGCTTTCTGAATCACAGCTCTCGCCGCCGCCGCCGGGCATCATTCAAAGCATTAATCCCGTGATACGAGACGTTATCTGGAACAAGAGGGAGTTTTTCTACGTCGACTGGGGTGGCGATGTGGTCGGTCGGCGTACGCATCTCAAGGACTTCTGTTCTGACGAGTTCTCGTCCGTTAACGAAGAAGGAGATGTGGAATATTGTTTTGGTGACAGCGAGGAGACAAACAGGCCCTATGACCGATTCTGCGTGATCGACATGGACGGAATGGGTGATCCGGAGTTGATACTGGAGAGCCCCTTCCACGGCAATAGGCTGTTATTCCATTACGAGGACGGTGTCGTGTACGGCTTTGACATTGGGTGGAGGGGCTTCAAAGACATAAAGGCGGATGGGTCGTTCCGGGATGCTGATACGGGCTATGATCAGATATCGAAGATGCGGTTCTCAAAAGGGAAAGTTGCTTTCAATGAGCTATGTGGTTTTGATTGGGATGGCTACACAGGCCGCATCAATTACCGCATAGATGGAAAAGAGGTCGATGTAATAGCGGTTGCAGAGTATTTCAGCGAGTGGGACAAAAAACCTGACGCAGAGTGGTACACATACGATAAGGCGGATTTTTAAAGAAGCATTTGCCAGCCCGGATTGGAGCCAGGCTACAGGGATCCGACCCCGCATGTGAACCTGCACATCGCCTGCACCTGCGCCCCGCGTACCTGCGCCCCTCGCCCCTACGGGTCCGGGGTAGCCGGATCACCCCCGCCGCCTTCCTCTGGGGGATCGGGCTTCGGCGGCTTTGGCGGGGTAGGTGTCGGCGGCTTCGGTGGGGTGGGCGGCTGTTGCGTTGGCGGAGTGGGCGCTGGTTGTTGAGGGTCTTTGATGGGCGGTTCCTTGTCGTCAGGTGCGACACTGCCTGAAGGGATGTTTTTGAAGCGCTTGGACGAGTATTTGGGGGCGGGTTGCGAGGGGAAGTCTTTCACCGGCATATCCGCCATGGCAGGGCGCATGAATGCGGCCCATATCGGAGCGCACACGGTCCCGCCAAAAGCGCGTGCGCCGCGCACGATGATCGTTCTCTCGGTGGGGTAGCCGACCCAGACTGATGTGACGAGCTGGGGCGTGTAGCCCACAAACCAGACATCTCGGTTGCTCTGGCTGGTGCCGGTCTTGCCGGCCGCTGGCCGTCCTATCGCTGCTCGGCGCGCAGTGCCACCGGTGATGACGCCCTTCAAGACCTTTGTGGCCGCGTAAGCGACGGAAGGGTCAAGGGCCTGAGTCCCTTTGGTCTGGTTGGTGTAAACCGTTTTCCCTCTTGAGTCGACGATCTTTGTCACGAATACCGGATCGACGTGCAGGCCGTTCGTTGCGAGCGTGCCGTAAGCCGAGGCCATTTCAAGCGGGGTGACATTCTGGGCTCCGAGGGCTATCGAGGGATAGGGCTCCAGCTTGCTCTCGATGCCCATCTTGTTTGCGGTTGCCGCGATCTTCTCGGCACCGAGCCCCCAGGAAAGCCGAGCGTAAACGGTGTTCACCGATGCCCGGGTGGCCGCATCCAGCGACATCGCCCCGCGGCTGCTTCCCTCGCTGTTCGATACGCGCCAGGGCCTCGGTCTGGTGGGGATGAGGGCGGGGGAGGAGCCGTCGATCATGTACGAGGGGGGCATGCCCTCCTCAAGGGCGGTCACAAGCGCAAACGTCTTGAAAGACGACCCCGGCTGTCTGCGTCCTTGCGTGGCCAAGTTGAACTTGTTCGTACTATAGTCCCGGCCTCCAACGAGTGCTTTCACATAGCCGTTGCTGGGATCGAGCGAGACGAGCGCGGCCTCAGGACCACTGGGCAGCCGACTCTTTACCGCGTCCTCGGCCAGCCCCTGCAACCGGGTGTCGAGGGTCGTGTACACGCGCAGCCCGCCGCCAAACACGATGTCTTTGCCAAACTCTGACTGAAGCAGCTTCTTCACATGCGCGACATAGAAGTGCGCACGATAGATGCCGTCCTCGGGATCCGCGGTCTTCTCAAGCTCCAGCGGGGTGTCACGCGCCTCATCGTGCTCGGCCTGGGTGATGTAACCGTTCTTGAGCATCGAGCCGAGCACAAGGTTGCGCCGCGCAACGGCGCGGTCCGGGTACTGGAACGGGTCCAGGCGCAGGGGCTGCTGCGGAAGTCCCGCGAGCAGCGCGGCCTCCGCCAGCGTGAGCTCGTCCGCATGCTTGGAGAAGTACGTCTTAGATGCCGCCTCCGCTCCATGGGCGCCCGCGCCGAAATATATGGCGTTCAGATACAGCTCGAGGATCTCCTCTTTTTCGCAGCGCTTCTCGAGTTCCATGGCCAGGTACGCCTCGCGCACTTTCCTGCCGAGCGAGATCTCGGTCGCCTCGTCGAGCAGGATGGTGTTGCGGACGTATTGCTGGGTGATCGTCGAGGCGCCCTCCTCGCCGAAGCCATCGCGCAGGTTGACGACGACGGCCCGGCCAAGCCCATGGATATCGATCCCGTTATGCTGGTAGAAGCGCTCGTCCTCGATCGCGACGATCGCGTCTGCAAGGTCGGTCGAGATCTTCGAGAGGGGCACCACCGTGCGGTTCTCCAGGTACAGCCGCGCAAGGAGCTTGTTGTCAGCCGAGTAGATCTCGGTCGCCTCGGCAACGTCGAACGCCCCCGGGGCACCTGCGTCGGGGAGGTCTTTGAGCCAGTGCTGGACCGTTGCTGCTACCGCTGAGGCGCTCATGAGGATGACGAGCAGCACGCTTAAGACCAAAGCGCCGGTGATCTCTAGGGCGATGATCTTCCTCTGGCTGCGCTTGCGCCGTTGTTTGGTGCGTTTACGATGAGATGACATGTCTCTCCGAACCACGGGCGGTTACTTGGCGGCGGATGTCGTGTTCCCACACATATTACCCCGCCACGACGCCCTTTGCTGGGATGCCTCTTGCCGTTCTGCCACGATGCCTTGATGTCGTAACGTCTTGCCGTAATATCCCACAATACAATATTGTCTCTAAAGCGCCGGTTCAAGGCATCGGCCAAAGGAAAACTGTCACCTTGCTGTAACTGTCGCTTTACCGTGACTGTCACCTTGCCGTGACTGTCACCTTGCTGTAACTGCCACCTTACCGTAACCGTCAGTCCGAATCTTGCTAAGGAGGGTCAGAGGCCGCGTGACAACAGACCGAGCACAGAGCCGCGACACCAGGCCCGAGCTGCTTGCGCCCGCAGGGGCTCCCGAGTCCCTCCGGGCGGCGGTGGCCGCAGGTGCCGATGCGGTGTACCTGGGCGTGGAGGGCTTCAACGCCCGGCGGGGGGCGAAGAACTTCACCGTCGAGACGCTCGCCGAGGCCTGCCGCTTCGCCCACCTGCGCGGCACCAAGGTCTACCTGACGACAAACATCGTCATCCTGCCGTCGGAGGAGCCCGTGGTGCTCGGCCTTATCGAGAAGGCCTGGAGCGCAGGCATCGACGCGGTCATCGTGCAAGACCTGGGGCTCATGCGGCTCCTTGCCCGCGAGCTGCCCGGCATCCGCATGCACATCTCCACGCAGGTGAACGCTCACTCCTCCGACACCGTTCGGGCGCTGGCCTCGCTCGGCGCGTCGCGGATAACCTTCTCGCGCGAGCTCTCCCTAGCCGAGATACGCTCGCTCACCTCGGTAGCCCATGAGGCCGGGGTGGAGACAGAGGCGTTTGTCCATGGCGCGATCTGCGTCTGCTATTCGGGGCAGTGCCTGCTCTCGTCGATGGCCGGCGGCCGCTCGGCGAACCGCGGGATGTGCGCCCAGCCCTGCAGGCTGCCCTATCGCCTGGTGGACGCCAGAGGCGGCGGCATCGAGGCACCGGGCGAATACCTGCTCTCGCCCAAAGACCTCGCGGGCATCGACGTGCTCCCAGAGCTCGTGGCAACCGGCGTGGACTCGCTCAAGATCGAGGGCAGGATGAAGAGCCCCGAGTATGTCGGGCTCGTCACCGGCATCTATCGCGGCGCGCTCGACCGGGCGGCCCGCGACCTGCCCACCTGGCTTTCCTCCGGCAGCTGGGAGGTGCGCGAGGGCGAGCGGTCGGTGCTTGCCGAGGCATTCTCGCGCGGGTTCACCACAGGCCACCTTACCGGCGAGCGTGGGAGCGGGCTCATCGGCTACAGCCGACCGAACAACCGCGGCGTGCGGGTGGGCCGCATCATCGCAACGTCACCCGAAAGGGCCACGCTCAAGCTTGAGAAAGCGGTGGATGCCGGCGACACCATCGAGGTATGGACCTCCCGCGGCAGGCACGCGCAAAAGATCGGGCCGATGCGGTTCGGGCAAAAGACCGTCTCGTCCGCGCCCGGCGGCGCGCAGGTCTCCATACTCGCCGAGAGGCCCGCATCAGTCGGCGACCGCGTCTTCCGCGTGCGGAATGCGGCCTTAGCCGCCGCCGCCGAGCGGCTCTACGCGCAGCCGGGAGGCCGACGGATGCCGGTGTCGGTCTTCGCCTCGGTGGTGATCGGCAAGCCGCTCGAGGTTGCGGTCACCGATGCTTCCGGCAGGAGGGGGGCCGCCTTTGGCGAGGTGGTCGAGCCTGCCAGGACCAAGGCGGTGACCGCCGAGGAGGTCGCCGAGCATGTGGGGCGCCTCGGCAGCACGGCATATGAGATGGCCGAGTTCGACTGCGCGCTCTCGCCTGGGGCAGGGGTGGGGTTCTCGCAGCTGCATCGGGTCCGGCAGGCGGCGGTCCTTGCGCTCGAGCAGGAGGTTTTGCGCCCGTGGGAGGAGCGCGGGCAACAAGCGCCGCGGGCGGAGGTGCCGCAGCGACCGGAAACACTGCAGCGACCGGAAACACCGCAGCGGCCGCGCAGGGAGGCACCCCGCGTGGTCGCCGTGGCCAGGGATCTCAAGTGCGCCCGCGCATGTCTTGCCGCCGGTGCGGACGAGGTGCATGTCGAGTCATGGGCGCTCGGGGAGGCACGCCCGGTGGCCAGGACTCCTGGAGCGGCCAAGCAGTTCGGAGCGCCTGGGACGGTGGGGGCGTTGGGGGCCCCGGAAGTCCCGGAAGGCATCGTCCCTGTCGTGTCCCGCGTCTGCCACGATGCCGAGGCCGAGATGCTGCTCGCCCCCTCACGGCGGAGTGGGAAGGCGGTTGCCGGGTCGCTCGGCGCGCTCACGCGACTTGCCGAGGAAGGCTGCAGCGTGCAGGCGCACTGGTCGCTTAATGTGACGAACGCGTGCTCGGTGGCGCAGGCCGGTGACATGGGGGCGGCGTTCGTCTGGCTCTCGCCGGAGCTGTCGCTTGCCCAGGTGTGCGAGATCGCCGAGTCTGCAGGCCTGCCGGTCGGGGTCGCCGTGGCGGGCAGGCAAGAGGTGATGGTGACCGAGCACGATATAGCGGCCGTCGGAGAAGGGCGCGGCGCACACGCCCACGACGAGGGGCGCGACGCGCAAAAACACACCATACCAGGACGCGGCACGCCCGCCCGCGGCACGCCCGCGTATGCGATCAAAGACCGCAAGGAGTACGTCTTTCCGATCATGCCTGATCCGCTCGGGCGCACCCGTGTGTACAACTCGGTGACGCTTGATGCGACGCGTGCACTGCCTGCGCTCATAGAGGCGGGCGTCGATGCGGTGCGCCTGGACCTGGAGATGCTGGATGCCCCGACAGCAGCTGCCGAGGTCTCACGTGTGTGCTCGGCGGTCAAACTGGCGCTCGCTGGCCGAGCAGCCCCGCCCCAGGCAGGCGAGACCACCACAGGGCACTTCTTCCGCGGACTTGCGTGAGCTGTAGCTGACCTGGTAGACGCGGTTCCTTTTCGCCGACGGCTCGATCATGAGCCCCAATCGTACGATTGAGATGCACTTGAATCGTACGGTTCGTGTGTCCCTGGGCTTCGCTCCCAGACTGCACGGTCTGGTCCCTTTAGGCCGCACGCTCCTTTTAGCCGTTCCCGAGCGTGCCACGAAGGCGACTTCCTCAAAGACATTGAAGATTAATGGGGACGTTACCCCACTCACTCCATTGCCGTGACTTTTTCTTCGATGAAGGAGATTTCTTTTTTGTTCAATCCGTATTTAGTGTAGAGCTGCTTGTCGATGTCTGCGACAGGCTTTGTCCAGTCGATGTCGCTCTGCGGCGTATAGTCTTGCAGGGGGACTTTTGCCCAAGTGGAGCGTGAGTTATGCTGCGTGATTTTCAGAACCCCCAGCAACACGCGGGTAAATTTGGTCTTGATATATTTCAGAACCGCCTCAGCTTCCATTTTTGTATCGAAAGCACCTACAGTTAAGAAAGTGTCGGTGTGTGCGATATGAGGAACGCCAATGAGAGGGCTACTCAAAGTCTCGCCGAGAACGCCTGTATTGTTGGTTTCAGCGATTATCACGCGGTACTTTTCAAAGGATTCCGGCAGGGCAAGATACTTCGATGAAATCCACTTATACTCTCGCTTGCCGCCGTCTAAGCCAAGCATGCTTATGTCATCATCAGCCATTTTCGACGTATGGAATACAAAATCCATCTGCGAGAATGACTTTGAGACAATTTTGCTCTTTGTACCTTTGCCTTGCATGGCTTCGGCCTGTGGAAAATCTAAGAAGAATCGCTCCGAAAAGCGATATATTCCTTGTGGCTGAACAATAGAAGAAAAATCCACTTCCCTTACACTGGCGACTTTGCTAACGATAGAGTTCAGCTCATCGTAGTGTGTGAAAACGCCGATGCTTCCATAATCCTGTTCATCATCTCGGTAGATGATTGTTACCCCACCCTTTATGTCAGTATTGGCAAAGACGCTGGCGCTATTCTGCTCGTAATACACGACTTTCAAATGCTCATCATTAAGCATTTTGGCATTCCATGTCTTTGGCGTTTGCCCTGCATTGAATAAGAATCGCGCGGGTGAAATTAAGCAATATCTCTGTGCTGCTTTTTCGGCAAGGTCATAGAAATAGTGATAAACAGGCTCGTCCCTTGCCTCGCCGCTTTCCTGATAAGGTGGGTTGCCAACAACAACATCAAATTTCATTTTTGAATCTCCTCCGCTTTTAGCTGTATCGGTTAAGTCGCGGCACTCGAGGTGCGAGCTGTCAATATCAGCAAACCCACCATAGACGTAGTTCTTGGCGATGTTGTAGATAATCTCGCTCGGCGCGAATCCGAATATCTGATTTTCGAGGATGTGCTTTATCCTCTGCTTCTCATCAGGTATCTGCTCGGCCAATCCCGTGTGCAAACGTGTGACGATTTCTGTCAGGTATAAGCCTGATTTGACATACAGATCTGCAAAGGTCTTGTCCTTGTCCGCGAATATATTGGGGTTTTCTTCTTCCAGCTTGTCGATCATCAGCTTCACAACCTTCTTCGGCGTGAAAATCTGATTGGTCTTCTGCGGCGGGATGTAGTCGAATATGTTCTCGGTTTGGCTGTCGTCAAAGTAGTCTGCGAGCTGCTCCTTCTTGTGCAGGAACTCTTGTATGGACTCATCGAAGACAACGCCATCGAAGAACTCATAGGTGTCCCGCAGGGTACGGAACTGGTCAAGCGTTATGCCGGTCACCTCTTTGAAAACCTCGTCCTTGATGTTTTCGTCGAAGTTTTTCAGCGTTGTCTCAACTGTGCCGTATGCCATTAGGAACGACGGAATGGTGCGGGCGAAGCCGCGCAGTCTGGCGCGGACATCATCCTCGACAGTCGCCTTTTTCTTTTCCTCAGCTTCTTTCAAGATGGATTCGGTCGATTTCTGTGTAAGTTTCTTGGTCTTCTCCTCGACCTTTAAGGTAACGCCTTTCTTGAAATCGTCCTGTATCTGCTGCGTCGTTGCCTCGAATTTCGCCTTCGCCTCGGCGACAGCCGTCTTGTCGCTTTTGGCGGCGGCGACCTGACGCTCGAACTCAATCTTTGCCTCGGCTTGTTTGATTTCAGCTTGCTTCTGTACGATCTCAACCTCGCGGGCGATGACGTTTGCATTTTGCTTTATCACCTGCTCCGCTTGCGCCATCGTGATAGCGTTGTCCCTCGCAAGCTCTTTCACGGCGTCAAGCACATTTTGAGTGAAAGCCGTAGCGACCGTGCTGGTTAGGTTAGGCACAGATTGTTCTGCTGCCTGTTGTACAGCTCCGGCAATATCGGCATAGACCTTCTCACCAAAACGAGCCTCGGTCTCTTTTAGAACCATAGGCGGCGGCACGACCACTTCACCGTAGCCATCAACCTGAACGCCTTGTGTGTCGATGGTATCGTCCGTTTGACGTGGCGTGACCTTACCCACATCGACGGGGTTGAGCTGCTCCAAGATTTCGCGTGCTTCCGTTGAGGCGAAAATGCCGGAGATATTCTGGAACAAGAGATTCGACATGAAACCGCGCCTGACAACTTCTCTTGCCTTTAATGCTTTCGGGATGGTCAGAACCTGCCGAACGTCAAGCTCCACCATCTTGCCCTCGTCATCCTCGGCGATGACAGGGAAGAAGTTGAGCAGCGTCTTGATGTTGTCCTCGCGGTCAATCGTGGTGCCGCCGCCAGATACAGTCTTGCTGTTCAGGTTGTTTGCGAACTCGTCATAGATGATGAGTGTGCGTTCCGGCGCGAAGTCAAAGACGTAAGCATTCTGCTTCTGGCGCCTCTCGCCATCTACCTCGTAGTCCCATGGGTTCTGCACCCGGAAAGCCGCTTGCATATAAAGGCTCGGCGACTTCACGTTGGAGAGCATGAGGACTGCTGACCACTCTGGGACGGTCACGCCCGTTGTGAGCTGTCCGACGGAAAGCGTGATGGTCTTGTCATGCTTCTTTATCGCTGTGCGAACCCTGTCGAACGATTTTTCGTTGGCGGTCTGGTCGTCTTCCATCCTGCCGTCGCCCGCTGCCAAGATGACTTCGTAGTTCTCAAAGACGGGGTGCTGCTTCAAGAGCTTGGCAAGAGCCTTTGCGCTTGCAACACGATTGAGCAACCAAAAAGTGTGTTTCAACTCGTCGCGCAGTTCCTTGGTGGAGAATGGGTACTTCTCGTTCTCAGAGAGCGTGTCAAGCCACTTGCTCACTTCGGCCTCATGGACGAAATTGCCGCTGTCGTTCGTCTCGAAAAATTCGTTCAAGTCGAAGGCGAAGTCTACATCCTTGCCTTCGATATTGGCTCCCTTGTTTACCTCGTCGGTAATCATCTGGCTCATCTGATATGAGAACAGGTTCAAGCGCGGCAGTCTCTCATAAGGGTTGTTTTGCTCTGCGTCCGACCATGCGACTTTTGCGTCTTGCTCGTCTGCATACGTCCAGTTGAATATCTGTTCCTCGGCGAATCTACCAGAGGCAACCGCTTGGAACGGGGTGCCTGATAAATGCAAAGTGAAGTCGCATTTTATATTGTTGAAGGCAACATCGGTCTTGAAGGTGTCAACGCCTTCGTGTGCTTCGTCGATGACAAGTAAATCCCATTTCAGACCTTTGACCCATTCGAGTTTATTGAAGCCGCCGCCGAAATAGAGCGACCCTTTCAAGTCCTGTAAGGAAATGAAAGCGATGAACCCGGAATCTTGGGGCTTGCCAATGCTCTGGTCTAAATACTGCTCCCTCGTAAGGACGGGTCTCTCTTTCAATGAATCCGCGGTAGAGATAAAGAAGTAGTTTGTCTGCCAAGCGATGAAGGTCTCGAAATCGTCGTGCCATGAGTTGGCGATAGCTGGACGATTTGTAACGACCAAAACTTTCATCGCATCTAGCCGGCGGGCTAAGTCATAGGTAGTCAGCGTTTTACCGAAGCGAGGCTTTGCGTTCCACAAAAATTCGCCGTTAGGGTGTGCTTTTGCATATGCAAGTGTCCTTTCCACGGCCAGTTCTTGCTCGTGGCGAAGCTGGTATTCAAGTTGGCTGCCCGCCTGAACGGAGTTGCCCAAGCAGTTACTTCTAAAATCATCGAAGTCATCATGCGCTTGTTGCGGTGTTCCGTCATAGTAGAACCACTCCGTGTTCGGCTCCTGCTCAATCCCCTTGAACTTACGTAGGTAGGTGTGGAGTTGCTTGTCCTTGAACCATACATCGGAACCCGTGAACTTGGCAGGTTCTGACCACAGCTTGGAGTATTCCAAATTGACCGCCGCTGTATGCGTCTGCTCCTTGATACGACTGTCAACGTCTTGCCGCTCTGTATAGCCAATTTTTACCCAACCGTCCTTCGGCTCAAATGTGGGTAGAATATAGGCGTAGATTTGCGGGTAAATGATCTTCGTGGTTCTGATGACCGTATTGTTATTCATGCTCATTTTGTCTCTCTGTCGAAATACTCCATTTTGCTCGTGTCCCAATTCATAATCCTGACCCGCTTTCCGGGTGTGATTCGCCATTCCTCTTTCGGCTCGTCTATGTCGAACAACGACGGTTGTGTTACCTCGACCTTCTCCCTTTTCTCTGTGAGCGGGATGGTGTATTTCAATCCGTCCATCTGGAAGACGTTGTAGCTGATGATAACCGCGATTTCCTCGAGCAGGCCGTATAATGGCTCGCTGCTCCACTTAGTAAGGCAGTAGTCACGGTAAGTGTAGAGCAGGTTCTCACGGGCGAGCAGCAGCGAATCGCCGTTCCACTCGAAGCCGTAGCAGGACTTGTAGGCAAGCTCCACCAACCGCTGCCACTCGGCTTTGTCGGTTATCTCGTTGTTTATCCGTGCGAGCTTTCTATCAACGAAGCCGACACGCTCGGCAATCGGCACAAGCTCGCCAGTCTCCATGTCGTAGCGGGTAGCCATGTAGGGGGCTTCGCCACAGGTGATTTCAAGCCACTTGCGGCGGGTGTAGGTCTCCAAGTCATCGTTCTTGTATCCCTCGTCTACTGCATCGTTTTGCTTTTTCACGACCCAAATGGGCGTGAATACCTCGGCCTGTTTCCGCGTGCGCTCTTTTTGTAATGCCGTCGCCTTCAATGCCCTCGGCCTTATCAAAGAGCCTCTCTTGTTAGTTATAAGCTCCGGCAGTATTTGTGCCGTCGGGGCATAAACAGTTGCGTCGTAATACTTATAGTTGCCGTTCGCCCAGATGATATTCTTGGGGGTGTTCAGTGTTGAAGTAGTCCTATCCAACAACAGAATTTCAAGTATGCGAGGCATACTTATTCCGATGTCGTTCTCCAGCACATCGGATGACGAGGCTGCTATCTTCTCGTGCGCTTGTCGCATTTCATTCATGTGTCAATTCCTCTTCGTGCCGTCGTGCCGTTCTCTCCGTCCGGCAGAATCTCCATAATGTTGCCGATGTCGCACCCCAACGACTTGCAGATTTTTTTGAAGCACGTTGACGGTGATGTTCTTGCCGCGAGCGAATTTGCTGACGGTGCATGTGCGTACCTCCACAAACATAACCAAGCTCTTCTTTTTTCAAGTCCTTGCCCAACAATATATGGCAGAGCTTTTCTTAGAGGGTATATCGAAAGGGCGTGTGAGCAGTATCCGTTTTTTGTGACGCTAGGCAAGACGAGCTGCTAGGAGCTGGGTCACGGGCTTAATGTTGTTCATACTGTTCTATCTCGCGAGCGGGACATTCTTCGCGATTCTGTCCTTGTTAGGGGCATGGATCCGGGAAACTCAGCATCTTCCCTGATAGCGTACTGTGCACAAGATAAACCCTCATGCAGCTGACTGCCACAAGCAAAAGGCACGTTCCGTCGCTGGGTCGCATGTTCGGCGACTGCCGTGCGCACTTCGACAGGGTGCGTTTCAGCACATGCGCTGTAAGCGCAAGAGGCCAGTTATGACTCGGCGACCTATCGTTTAGGCCGCAACCCCCACTCAGGAGGCTGCAGCCTGCCCGCCAGCCCCAGCCGCGCCTACTTGATCGCGATCTTCTTGGTGAGCGAGCCGCGTGCCCCGTTGCTCTCGGTCACCCAAAGCGTCACCTCATACGTGCCTGGTGCGTCCCATGCGTGGGAGACCTTTTGCCCGGTGGCATCCGTGCCGTCGCCAAACTCCCAGTAATAGGTGGCCGCCGACCCACCGCCGCCGGATGAGCCTGCGACGAGCTTTATCGGGTCTCCCACAGCGGCCTTTACCGGTAGGTAGAATGTCGGTGTCGGGCTTTTCGCCGACCCTCCCGCGGAGGAAGCGACCGTGACAGTGACCGTCGAGCCCGCTTCGACCTTTGTGCCCGCCTTGGGGTCTTGCGAGATGACGGTTCCTGGCTCTGCGTCCGCAGCTGCCGCCTGGTCGACGGTCTTCGCCTTGAGCCCGGCCTCCTCAAGGGCGCTCACAGCGGCCGCTTTCGCCATCCCGACAAGGTTCGGGACCGTCACCTCGGCCGATTCCATGTGGGCCTCACAGGCTGGCGGGAGGTTGTTCGCCAGGACAAGGGCGCTCATGCGCGTCGGGCAGAACTCGGTGGCACTCAGGCCGCTCTCCGAGCAGACCTCGATATGCGTGAGCCCTTTTGGCTGCTTGAACTCCGTTTTCGGAGTGTCCTTGAGGGCATCCTTCATGAAGCGGCCCCATATGGCCGCCGGCAGCGTGCCGCCGCTCACGTTCACGCCGTGGACACCCTTCATCTCGCGCTGGGAGTCGGGGTAGCCAACCCAGACCGCGCACACCAGGTCGGGCGTGTACCCCACGAACCAGGCATCGCGATACTGCTGGGTGGTGCCCGTCTTGCCCGCCGCCTGCCTGCCGATCTTCGCCGAGGTGCCGGTCCCGCGCTCTATCACGCCACGCAGTATGTCTGTCGTGAGGTATGCCACGCCCGGGTCGATGGCCTTTTCCGCGCTCGGCTTCGTCTCGCCCAAGACCGTAGCGTCAGGCAGCTTCACCGTTGACACGCCATACGGGGTGGTCCGCACGCCGCCGTTCGCAAGGGTCGCGTAAGCCTGGGCCATCTCAAGGGGGGAGACGCCGTCCTCAAGCCCGCCAAGCGCGATCGCAGGAACAGGCGTGATGCCCTTGTGCAGCCCGAGTTTTTCTCCGGTGCGCACCACATTGTCGGCACCCACGTCCAAGATCAGCTGCGCATACACGGAGTTCACCGAAAGCTCGGTGGCCTGCCGCAGGCGCATCATCCCGTTCGTGCCAGCGCTGCTCCCCGTCACCTTCCACGGCTTGCCATTGACATCAAAGCTGCGTGCCGCAGACGGGAAGGTCTTCTCAGGGCTCACGCCCTCGGCCAGCGCGGTTGCAAGCACAAAGGGCTTGAATGCCGAGCCAGGCTGGCGTTTGCCCTGGACGGCAACGTTGAACTGCTGGGTCTTGAAGTCGAGGCCACCGACCATCGCGAGCACTTCGCCGGTGCTCGGCTGTATGGCGACAAGTGCTGCCGAGGGATCGCCTTCGCGGTTCAGCACATCGGCAACGGCCTTCTCAGCGGCCTCCTGCATGGAGCGGTCCAAAGTGGTCCGGACGAGCAGGCCGCCACGGTAGACCTCGTCTTTCCCGTACTCGCCGACCAGCCCCTCCTTGACCCACTCAAGGAAGTAGGGGGCGGTGTTTGCAAGCGGGCTCAGCCCCGTGACCTCGACAGGCGTCTCACGCGCCTCCTGCCAGGTCGCCTGATCGATGAAGTCCTGGTCGCGCATCTGTTTTAGGACAGTGTTGCGCCGATCGAGCGCGTTCTCTGGGTTGAGGTATGGCGAGTACCTGCCAGGTGATTTGATCACCCCCGCGATCATCGCCGCCTCGGCCACGCTGAGCTTCTCGACGCTCTTCCCGAAATACGCCCGCGAGGCGGCCTCGACCCCATACGCGCCATGCCCGAAGTAGATCGTGTTCAGGTACAACTCGAGGATCTCGTCCTTCGAGTAGCGCTTCTCGACCTTGAGCGCGAGCAGCGCCTCGGAGATCTTGCGCTTGAGTGTCCGGTCAGAGGAGACAAATGCCTGCTTGACGTATTGCTGCGTTATGGTCGAGCCGCCCTGGGCCTTGTCCCGCTTGGCGATGTCGACGGCAAGCGCCCGCGTGATGCCCATCAGGTCGACGCCCTCGTGCGCGTAGAAACGCTTGTCCTCGGTGGCGATGACCGCGTCGCGCAGGTGTTTGGGCATCTTGTCTAGGGGGACGTCCTGGCGGTTCTGCTCGGCGAACAGGCGGGCGATCTGCTTCCCGTCCCGGTCCATGATGATCGTCGACTGGTCCCTGCCGCGTGCCTTGCGGATGTCGGGGTCGGGAAGGCCTGATGAGATGGAGGCGTAGACCGCGCAGCCGGTCGCTGCCAGCGCGACAAAGACGAGCAGGATAACGAGCAGGGTGGCCTTGAGGGCACGACGCCTCCGCGCCGTGCGCGCTGCGACAGACCTGGGTCCCGCTCCGCCGCCGCCCGGCCCCGGCCTCCTCCTTTTGACTCCCGGTTGCCGAGCCGCCTGCTGGCCTGCCTGCCGAGGCACCCGCCGACCCGCTTGCTGACCCGCCCGCTGACCTGTTTGTTGGGGCGGCCTCTGCTGCGGCCTTTGCGAGGCGGCCGGTTGGCGCTTTCTGCTCGGCGGACGTTGGCTGGCGCTTTTGGGCTTTGCCCCCGATGCGCTTCGGGGCACGCCTTGGCGCGGTTGCTTGGCAGGCCTTTTCCGCCGAGGCATCCCAGCACTGTTGTTTTTACGGGAGTCGCTCATCAGTCCCCCATGCCATATTGTCTGCACGGCCAATGCCCATGAGGCCGCCCATCGTTTGTCCCAACATCCACGCAATGCCCATGGAGTTGCCCGTTGTCTGCCCACAAAACGGTTCAGCTGATAGTATGACACTCTGGGCCGCAGGCAGGGCCTGTACGCTTGGATCCGTTAAGGCGGCGTTACCGATGCCCGCCGCCAACTGCCGCCGCCGTTGACGGTGCCGCCGCCAACTGCCGCGGCTGTCGTCGGCGTTTACGTTTCGGAGGAGACTTTTGCTTTCTGTAGACGAGCAGGTGCACATCATTGGAAGCGGCGCGGCGGACATAACCCCCCTGGCCGACCTCAAGAAGAAGCTGGCCCGGCAGGCTCCGCTCCGCATCAAGTTCGGTGCCGACCCGACCGCGCCAGACCTGCACCTCGGCCACGCCGTGTCCCTGCGCAAGCTGCGCAGCTTCCAAGACCTCGGGCACCAGGTCGTGTTGATTATCGGGGATTTCACCGCGCTCATCGGCGATCCCTCGGGGCGCAACACCACCCGACCCGCGCTCGCCCGGGAAGAGGTCGAGGCGCACGCGGCGACCTATATCGACCAGGTGTTCCGGATACTCGACCCCGAAAAGACCGAGCTGCGGCGCAACTCCGAATGGCTTGCGGGCCTCGGCTTTGCCGACCTCCTGCGCGTGACCAGCCGCTTCACGGTCGCCCGCATCCTTGAGCGGGACGACTTCTCCAACCGCTACAAGAGCGGCGTGAGCATCTCGCTGCACGAACTCCTGTACCCGATGGCGCAGGCGTATGACTCGGTTGCGGTCTCCGCCGATGTCGAGATCGGCGGCACCGACCAGCTCTTCAACCTGCTCGCGGCGCGCGAGCTCATGGAGAAGTCAGGGCTGGAGCCGCAGGTCTGCCTCACGCTGCCCCTGCTCGAAGGGACAGACGGCCTGCAAAAGATGAGCAAGAGCTACGGCAACTACATCGGGCTCACCGACGCACCGAGCGAGATGTTCGGCAAGGTGATGTCGATCCCCGACGGGCTCGTGCCCAGGTACTACCGCCTCTGCACGCTGCTTCCCGTCGCCGAGGCCGACTCGATCGAGCAGCGGCTCTCAAGCGGGGACCTACACCCCAACGAGACGAAGCGCCGCCTCGCCCGCGAGATCGTCGCCCTCTACCACTCAATGGATGAGGCGGTTGCCGCCGAGGAGGCGTTCGACCAGGTCTTTAAGCGCCACCAGCTGCCGAGCGACATACCCGAGGTCGCCGTCTCCCTCGCTGAGGATGTCTACCTCCCCGGGCTGTTGCACGAGCTCGGGCTCGTTGCCTCGGCAGGGGAGGGCCGCCGCATGATCGATGGAGGAGGGGTGCGCGCTGATGGCGAGCAGCTGTCCGCCCGCTGCTACAACCTCGCGCGCGTGTGCGTGGAAGGCAAAGTGCTTCAAGTCGGGAAACGGCGTTTTGCGCGGGTCATTGCCAAAGGCTAGGGAAACTGCTCGGAGGAATGCTCGGAAAATCGGGAAAATCAGCACTTTGCGCAAAACCCGCAAAAACATTGCGCAAAAACCTGTGACAATTACGCAGAAACCTATTCCCCTTCACACCATCTTTTGATACACTGAAAAACCGCTCGAGATTGAGACTGTCGGATCGGGGTGCTGGTTGATAATAGAGTTCTCCGAAGTGAGGCGATGCCGGAAGCTACCGTAGGTTTGTTAAATACCCGCGGCAGATGGCCGCGTATCGAGCCTCCCGGGTCTGGGGGGCTTTTCTATCACCAGACCTTTCCCGGCCTGCTTTTTCAAGTGCGTTGAAAAAGTTGCAGAATGGTGTTGACACTCCAACGCCGAGCGCGTAATGTACCTCCTCGCCGTCTAAATCCGTTTGGCGGCGTGCGGCGGGCACAGCAACAGTTGTTGCGCGTGTCTTGCCGCAGCTTGAACCTTGAAAACCGGATACTGTGACAAGCCAGAAATGAACCCGTCATTTCGAGAGGGTCAATCAACGGACCAAACCGAATGACTTCCTTTTAGGTTCAAACCGCATCATCTACAGGCGGTATCTTTATTAAGGGTCGCATAAGACCCCTAGATTCGTTTTTGGGTGATGAAGGTGAGCCAACTCCGGATAGATCCGGATCTTAACTTCGTGAACCACAAGCCTAAATGGCTTGTGAACATTTTCCACGGAGAGTTTGATCCTGGCTCAGGATGAACGCTGGCGGCGTGCTTAACACATGCAAGTCGAACGATTAAAGCCCCTTCGGGGGTGTATAGAGTGGCGAACGGGTGAGTAACACGTGGGCAACCTGCCCTGCGCACCAGGATAACTCAGGGAAACTTGAGCTAATACTGGATACTCCTAAGGAACCGCATGGTTTTTTTGGGAAAGCTCCGGCGGCGCAGGATGGGCCCGCGGCCCATTAGTTTGTTGGTGAGGTAACGGCTCACCAAGGCAGCGATGGGTAGCCGAGCTGAGAGGCTGATCGGCCACACTGGGACTGAGACACGGCCCAGACTCCTACGGGAGGCAGCAGTGGGGAATTTTGCGCAATGGGCGAAAGCCTGACGCAGCAACGCCG
>Ga0123353_10000896_pt1 | contig 36359 bp, 23 predicted proteins | sample TergutLab28metaG_3_FD_92763 | JGI IMG/M metagenome (GOLD analysis project Ga0123353, IMG submission 92763) | Labiotermes labralis P3 segment gut microbial communities from Petit-Saut dam, French Guiana - Lab288 P3 | ecosystem: Host-associated > Arthropoda: Insects > Digestive system > Gut ... | reverse complement strand
TCACCAAATAATGACAGATAGGAGGGATGTTCAATTGTAAGGCACAAGCATTTCCACAATAAATATATAAAAAAAAAACTTTCATCTTTCATTTAAATTTCTGGAATTCAATTTCAGGTTCAACGAAAGAGGTCTTTTTTTTTTTAAACTAGGAGAACATCTAAGAATTATCAAACACGATTCCATTCCATATAGTCATAAACAGAACTGTGCGGTCCTGTCGAAGGGGAAATAAATTGTTTCGGTACAGGCTACATGTGTGACTACTCATTTTAGTTTGTGAGGCCTTTGTTGTCTTTTGATGCTTTCTGCCCAGACAAAATATCTTCTGAAGCAACAATCAAACGTTATCATCGGTTTTATTATTTTATAATTATGTCGTGGCCTCATGTGGTGGAGTTACAGGTTACAACTGTGTTTATTTTATGTTTTGCTGACCGTGCACCTCAGTATAATCTTAGTAACTGACAAACTTAATGCACAAATTCTTGTTTTATAATAAGTTTATTATATGCCTCTACATGTTTCGAGCACTATGTGCTCATCATCAGGAGGTCAAAATTGTATCATACAGCATTTGGTATCATCACACTCTGTAGGTGGCCGTCCCGTGCACAGTCCTGTCTCAACCTGTGCACCGGACGGCCACCTACAGAGTGTGATGGTACCAGAGGCTGTATAATACAATTTTGACCTCCTGATGATGAGCACATAGTGCTCGAAACGTGTAGAGGCATATAATAAACTTATTATAAAACAAGAATTTTTGAATTAAGTAGGTCAATTACTAAGAAGAACTGTGTTTTATTTGCTTATTCCGTGCCGTGGGACGAAACAAACCTAACGCTCTGGTAAGATTCAACGCCACTAATACCACAGTCCCCCACTGGGCAAGATCCTGGAGCCAATTCCATCTCCCACCCTCAGAGCACACTTGGGTGCCAAGACCGCTCATATGGCTTAGCCAGTATTTCACTTACACGTTTAATTATAACGGAGAATAGGAACAGCTGAAAGTCTCATATTACAAGTAGGCTACATTAATTTACACCAGCTATGTAATTCTATTTACCTACTTCTACTCTGTTTAACGACGCTGTACGTAACAAAGACTACATAGTACATACGAGACAGAATCAAAAGTAAAGCGAGAATATTATTTCGTGTACGATACTCTCTAACAATTCAAAGTGTATCATGTAACAGCGTAATCACTCCTTTTTTTTTTAATGCATCACTGTGTAGAGGTTCACGAGCATTCTGATACCATCTGCGAAGAAACTTCTTGGTTGTAGTCCAATAAATAAATAAATAAATAATAACGCAACGAAAGGTTTCGGAAATGCCCAAAGAAGCGTAAACACGTATGGCGCGTTTGCTTTGTTAGTATCCATAGACTTTAAATTCGTGGCCACTTTCACGAAAAAAACAAATAATGGTAGTATTTTCAATGTTCCCTTCCACGTTTACACCACACACAGACTGCAAGTTCTCTCCCACCTTAGCAACAGATATACAATCAGTACAATCGATGTCTCGTAAACGGGCAGATAGGAATGTCGCGTATTTGTATATACCTCGCAAACGGCGAGGTTTATAACAGAAAGCGCTCGATTGTTTCTGTTTAGAACGCCAGCTGCTTCTTCGCCATCCGCTCGTACCATATACAGAACACAGTCTATTTCAGTTATCAGGATCAAACACGGCGAAGGATCACAAATTCAAGCAGATCTTCGCGCGAAATTTCTGTTACACTTCCCGACGTTACCTACAATCGGAATACGTCGACAGATTTTAGTATCAATCCCAAATATGAAGTTTTATGAAAATCCGTGGGGTTGGATTCACTGCGTTCCATTTGGACAGACGGAGGGACAAAGGCGTCGAGGCCAGTAATAACTACCGACAATTACGTTACGAAAGCGCCTCATAAATGTTTGATTATCGGCATGAAAGTAAAACTTGGCGCCTTGCTTAGAATGAACTCTTTGAAAACAAGAATCTTATGAAGATGTCTGTACACAGATGCTTGAGGTAATTGAGAGACTGGGGACTACACAGCGAGGATTTCGGTGAGGCATTGTATTGTTATGACAACGAAACCTAGGATACGATGGAACGGCACGTGGCTGTGTATTTACAAAGAATACTGGTGGGCACTATCCGTTGTCCTACGGCCAATGCCAAGACCAGAAAGGAGGAGAGGATTTCACAGACAGGTTTCTAGCATCGGACATGAATGTACTGGTTTACGATCGTATGCCATGGTAGGATTGAATAACCGACGGCACACGTTGGGATCAGGGGAAACGAGTTAGCCGACACACTAGCAAAGGATGCAGCGACAAACGAAGACATAACAGAAAGCTACATGGAAGTCCCCAAAAGTGTAGTGTTGAGGGAACTCGAAGGGATAAGCCTTTAGAAGTGGCAAAGAGAATGGGAACAATCAACCAAAGGAAGAACTAAGAAAGAATACTTCCCGGAAGTTGTAGAAACACTAAAAATGAAAATAAACCTTACTCAAAATTTCACAGCCATAGTAACGGGGAACGGTAAAACAAGATCATATTTACACCGATTCAAAATAATAGAAACGCCAACATGCCCCTGTGGCACCAGGGACCAAACAACAGATCACCTACTACTTGAATGTGAGTTGCTAAACCAAGAAAGGGACAGATTAAAATCGACGCCATCAAAGACAAACATCTGGCCAACAAACAAAAGCGATCTAATAAGGAAACACTATAAAGTTTTTACCAAATTTATTAACGGAATACCATTCGATAAACTTAGTGTAGTATAAAATAATTAACAAATTCACCCGAAAGTATGTAAAAATTAGTCTAGATAATTCAAAAAGAGTAATTTAAGTACAACAATTAATGTATTATAAGGCTTGTAGCATTACCACTGTAATGGAGCAAGCAATAAACATTTTAAAAAAATCGACAGGATCGGCCTCCCAGTTCTGCCTGCCATACTCTCTCATATCGCCGGTCGGTCTTCGTACCCCGTGCGACATTGAATGGGCTGTTCACTTGACAGATTTCCGGAAGATCATTACGAATAAGTCGATAATACAGTTAAGAGTGAGGACATACCTTCTGGGCTGCGACAAGCACCTTGTCAAGAAAACGCAGCCACTCAAAAACAAACACCGGTCGCTTGGCCTCTGGGATCTGCTTCAGGGCCTCTTCATTCAGTGTTAGGCTGTGGCTAAGTTCCATCATCATGGCGGCCGGTCTGCAACACAAATATGTCACAACAAATTAGAGGCAGGACACGACCACACAAACAACATGGCTGTGTTTCGTAAGGAGTGCAGGGATTGTCACACAGGGGAGGAGTGCAAATCCTTGGACTCCTAGATCACCGGACTTGAAAAATAAACTTGGACTTTTTCGGGGGGGGGCAGGTTTATGTAAATTGTTATTTAATGATGCAATAACCAGGTCGATAATTTGAACACACTGAAATAATGGATAACTGCCATAAAATTAACTGCAGATGTTAAGCCCTATTCTTGGTGAATGTACTTCGTAATACAACCACACACGCATGTGGAAAATCACTTCTCGTAACGTATAAAGACTTTCTTACATTGTCACGTATTCATATAGATGCGACATTTAGCATCCGAATGAACCTTGTTTACGCCTGTATCAATAACACGTTACTAAGAAAACTTCCAAGGACGTTGCAGAGCATAATTTACGGAATACCAGAAACCTGTATATACGTAGTACGGTCTAGCACAGACTGTGGGTAGGGCCGTCATAACTAACATAACGTATCCGCAGGCCAACTGTGACTGTCATCTCTTTCCGCTGAACTTAACAGCCGTTAAGGCAGGCACTGCTTTTCGTGAAAGGAGAAAGGAGTGCATCTACCACTTAATTATTAACGTCACAAAATTCGACATTATGTCCACAGAGTAAATTTCTGTGTTTTATAAGGTTCCTACAACAACGAGCAGCTATTTCTCTATACAGCATTAATTGACCGGTTTTATGAGACGCAGTGTTTACTATGCGGTACGAACTAAACCTTCGGATATGACTCAGGTTAATCTACGTCTTTAGAGGGGTTTAAAAGACCCTCTCACGGGCGCTGCCATAAAAGCTCACCATTATTCATACCAGGGAAGGGTCGCACACGTAATGCCGTTTGTCATCGATGCTCATGAAGTTAATTTAAAATTATGTACGACTATTTTGTTGCAAAACGCCAGGGATAAAATAATTTCTAAGATACATGCATAGAAGAGACGTAAATATTACAAGAGGGACAATGTACGTATAACGTAACAGTCAGGCGCGTTCGTGCAACAACTGTTGTTGGGGAAGAGTAATAGGCATTACATATTCCGTGTGTGTGTGTGTCTAATTTTTCGTGTGTGTGTGTGTTTGAGTGTGTGTGTGTGTGAGTGCGTGTGAGTGTGTGAGTGTGTGTGTGTGTCTGTGTGTGTGTGTGCCCTTTGGTACCCAGACTGAAAAGCGCATGCGCCATATTGTCATCTATGGCCTCTCCGGCTTTACTATATTTTTTCCACATTACCTCATAAACGGCACAATATTCGGAAAAAAAAAAGTTACTGAACATACAATGTGTGTTTTGAGTTCCCCTACAAATTTGTCTGAAACATTTCTCATTCTAAGAAGAAATGAGCGAGATATGATCCAAAATGTATGTTGGTATTCAAGTAAAGTAACCGTTATTTTTGTCAGAGTTGAATGAAACTTTAATTCTTTAGACAGATTTTGGAAGAAACTGAAATGCGAAAATTCATGAAAATCCGTCCAGTGGGAGCCGAGTTGTTCCATTCAGACTGGCAGACGGACGGCCAGACATCATGAAGGTAACAGAAGCTTTTCACAATTTTGCGAACGCGCCACAATATGGAAAGGTAACATTATTGTTACAGACGTTAAAGTCACTGAATGTGACGGTGTCAGTGTATCCACCTGACTTGGAACAGGATCTACTGGCAGGCCATCGTGAACACGTTAATGTTCCTTCGGGTTCCATAAAAACGGGAAGGCAAATTCTTGACAGGTGAACGACTATTAGCTCCGGAGGAAGGAGTAATTTGTATGATACGAACGAGGGACGTCTTAACGGAATACGACGAGAGAGTGTGGTATTAATTCAACTCGATCACAATCGGGTCCAGTGGCGAAGAATGGGGACAAAGTTAACCCACATTTAAGGCCCCGAACCCAAATGCAAATCAATCAATCAACCCACATTTAAGTTACATTAAGAACTGGGTATTTCTTGATTAGCTAAGCAACCACCAGTTTCTCAAGGACCCCACTCCATGAAATTTCGTAGGTGCAGCAGTTTGCCTTCATCGTAACTATCTAAATCAGGAAAAAAAAAAGCGAGAGGGGAAGATGATGCATAATCCGCGATGTATCGTTTTGTCTTCAACCTTGTCATTAATGTAGTTCGATGTGTATCTTGTAGGAGAGCTCTTTCTACCGGCACGGGAGATAAATTCTGCTGCTTTAAAGATTCACGTGCCTTCCTGCCACTTGGGAAAAGAATCCGGTAGCGTGCTGTAAGACCATTGCTCTAGTAAGCGAGTGCACAGGGCATCAGCAAGATGGGAACAAACAGGTTACGTTCCATCCACATGCACCGGGTACCGTCCTACGTGCAGAGAGCCAGTAAACCACAATTACACGTCAAACTGAAAGGAAATAAATTCTTGCAAGACTGTAATTTAACACGGCCCTCACTAAATGTTGACTGAAAACAGGAAACGGACGTAACATGTCTATAGGCGATGCATACCAGATCCACAGCTAAGGAAACTACGCGTTTCGGTGAGTTACATCCACATGCATGAACCAGACGTTTTCCAGATAGACTTCAATACGTGGGCTTACCAGAGGAAAAATTATCTCCGACGCCACATTCAATAAAATAAAGTGGCACATAGAATTCTGGGGCTATTAGAAGAGAGCCGGGAATCATAGCGTATTAAAAACACAAAATCGGATTTCCAATTTCTTTTTTTGGGGGGGGGGGCGGAATACTGTCTATGTCTGCGTCTGCCTGTGTAGAAATACGTGTATACCTTGCAAATAAACGGAAATTTTATACAAGACCTACTAAATGTCAAACAGGTTATTACAATGAAAATAAAACAAGACGTATTACAGTCAACCAAATAAAAACACAACCGATAAAGGAAGAAATGAAAAGGGGGGGAAAAAAAGACAGAATGCAAATCGCAGGAAGAACCCAACAAAACAGGACAGCGAGCGACAGACAATAAAGTTCACGTAAGATAAATAAGATAAGCATGGTACTTTCCATTCCCACGCACCATATAAATACAGCTACCCCTCGTTTTTCGTGAGGATTAGGTACCAAAACCATAGCGAAAAGAGAAAATCCGCGAATAACTGACTGCCCCTCTAAAATAAGTTTTAGTACTTTTTCGTATTATTCTTTACAATAATGTATTTTAATGTTTCTTTTTATTCTTGAACCCCCGTTCCGCCAATTAACCACAAAATAATAATAAAAAAAGCAAAGCACTTTAATTTACTGTTCACGCGCTTGTAACGTTATTTTGCGACTCGCTCACTTTCGCTGGCCGGAGTTTGTGACTGGGAGCGGGTATCACATGACCGGCAGCACCATTTCTACACGAAGCTTGTAGAATCTTACGGAACGTTCTGGAAAACTGAGGGTTATTTTAGGTGCGGTCATAAAACTGTGTAAAGTGATTGTTAGCTTGTCATGTCTCTCCGTCTCTCTGCCCACATGGAACAAGTCGGCTTCAACTAGACGGATCTTCATAAAACTTGATATTTGAGCATTCTTCGAAAATCTGTTCAGAAAATTAAAGTTTCTTTAAAATCTGACAAAAATAACGTGTACTTTGCATGAACACCAACATACATTTGTTATCATATCTCGCTGTGTTCTTCTTAGGATGAGCTATGTTTCAGGCAAAAGTTGTAGAGAAAATCAAAACATACATTTTATGTTCAAGAACTTTTTTCTCTCGAAAATCGCGTTGTAATTTATGAGACAATGCGAAAAATTTTGTAGAGACGGGCAGGTTACAAACGATAATAAGGCGCACTCACATTGTACGCTGGACACCTAAGGCTACAAACACACAATCATAATATGCAATGTTTATTTTACACTGCAGCAGCGGTTGCACGAACGCGCCTCAATGTTATGTTATACGTATATTGTCTCTCTTGTTATTTTTATTCTTTGACGACCTCATGAATCTGCAAAACCGTGAAAAACGAGGGATGAGTGTACTATACGATGGAGTAAGTTTCTTTAGTGGATATGAGATAGGGCTAAGAACAATCTTCGGAGAGCAATCATGTAATGAGGAAAACTAAAACTGCTGTCCTCACCGAAATACGGATGGTAACTTACATAAAGTTTAATCTTCGAATGCAGCAATTTCTTGGTTACTGTCGGGTAAACCTCACAACCTCAAGAGGAAGATGGAAGGGGAAAGAAAACTGCTTTAAGGCGAGACTGTAATGATAACGGAAGATTCACTTTCAGTCCTCAGATTCGTCAAGTCCAATTAACTTTACGTCAGTACACTCCACTTCTCCTAGAGCAGCGCTGCCACGTCCTCGGCTGTGGTTAACTCTTCTAATCCGTTCTGTCTCCTATTTCCTCTCACAATTGAACAACGTAATTACTCAAATACATTCATTTATCGTTATATGAAGGAGACTGAAATTCCTCAGTTGACACTGTTTTCTTGCCTTCTCTCGGTATCCATTTCGAAAAATAAATAAAAACAAATGGACAAAACCAAAATAACTTTAATAAAAACAATAGAGACTTAATTTTAGTCTGGTCTGCGTTAATGTAACTGGGGTACTCCTAGTGCAAGGAATTTTCAAATACATTTTCTTTTTGCGATTACATACTCCCTAATATTTATTGCTGATGGCACTAATGTAGCTGAACTATGACGATACAGGATAGTCTCCTTTTCCATCATTAACCGTGTAATATTACTAAATTATCTCGTAATTACTTCAAAATAGCTTGACACCTCTACTTAAAAAGTGTACTACTCTTTTGCTCGCCACAGTTCGTTACTATGCATAGGGCATATTATTTAGATCCTGAATAACAGCTGTGTACATATCGAATTATCATGAATAGTGTTTTCAAGAAAACTTAAATTATAAAAACCAATTAGTATCAGAAACTGGTAACTACGTATTTTCTTCAGCAACAAGAAAAGAAAAAGTTCTAATGAACACGCTACGACGTTACCGGAATGGGGACCTGCTGCCATTTTCAGGCAAGGAATTAAAATGAGATAAATGTTTTCTGACTCGTCCCGTTGTGCTATATTACACTGAATGTGAAGTATTACAGTCAAACGCAGCACTTTAATATTTGTCATCCAATGCTACATGTTTCGGTTCAACGAACCATCATCAGGCATTACTTCACTCTTGTTTTTTTAAATTTTTGTAAAGTATTGCCTGATAATGGTTCGTTGAAACGAAACACGTAGCACTGGATAACAAATATTAAAGTGATGCGTTTGACTGTGATACTTCATTTGTATTCAGTAAAATGAGATACGCATTCTTGTTACAATAAAGCACGGAGAGTTTCTAATATATATATTTGAACAGTGCACGTCTCGACAGTTTTGGAATACAAATGCCTTCCTCGAAACGACCGATAGTTTTTCTGTAGCTTCATACCATCACACATATTTTCAAGGAACGACCGTCCAATACCACACTTAACTGCAAGCCATGAACATCTGTATAAACACAGAACAGTCTTGCTTTCGATAAAGTATACCACACAGAACTATGTTTTGTACTTAAGGAGTAGGGACCGCAGGCTTCAGAACCAACGACGAAAAAGTCTTCGAAACTCTCCGCTTATCTGGATGCTTCCAGGCGCTTACGCGAAAAATCTCAGAAAAGGATAAAACGTTTAAGGCACGTGGAAGCTTTGATTTCATCTAACGAATTTCCCAACCCAAAACGACGCAAGGAACAAATTCGCTGGAACTTTTACCGGAGTTTCCTGGAAATTATGGCTGAGTTTATGGCGTCCGTCTGCCAACTCATCTTACCGAGCCAGTATATCACCATTTCATTACAGGACCGTCGCCTTAACTCACCTGATTTAGTAGCATTCCTACGCGCTTCAGTCATCAGACAGACTTATAATGGAAATTTCAAAACGTGTTACATTGTTTTGTACTTATACGATAAACTAACCAATCCACGTTTATAAACATGCTGAATCACACATCAGGACTATTATTCTGCACCATAATGTTTCGGTCACTCCTGTGACCGCGTTTACATGCGCCCGCTACCTGTCCCTATCCTAAGCCAGATCAATCCAGCCCATGCCCCTCCCATCCCACTCCCTGAAGATCCATCTTAATATCATCCTCCCATCCACGCCTGCGTCTTCAAAGTGGTCTCTTTCCCTCAGGTTTCTCCACCGAAACCCTATACGCACCTCTCCTCTCCCCCGACGTGCCCATCACATTCTTCTCGATTTGATCACAAGAATAATATTTGGTGAGGAATCCAGATCAATCTCCTCACTATGTAGTGTTCTCCACTCCCCTGTTACCTCGTCCCTCTTAGGCCCAAATATTTTCCTCAGCATCCCCCCCCTCTCAAACACCCACAGAATACGTCCCTCCCTCAATTTGTGTGACCAAGTTTCACGCCTACATAAAACAGCGGACAAAATTACAGTTCGGTATATCTAATCTTTTTATTTTTGGATAGCAAACTGGAAGACAAAGGATTCTGCACCGAATAATAGCAAGCACTCCCTGACTTCAGTCTCCTCCTAATTTATTCCCGAACACAATTTTGATTCATTAGGGTTGTCCCCAGATATATGAAATATTCCACTCTTTATATCGTGACTTGGTCCTGTGTGTATTTTCTTAATCGCTTATGGTCACAATTTGATTTGTAGACGGTAGGGTCTCAAAAAATTCTTGGGTAAATTACGTGAAAACATGCTATTAGCGATTTTCATCGTCCCTTACATCTTAATGGAGAAACACAAACTTTCCATAAAAGAAAAACAGTATTTAAAATTTAATGAATGCCATTAAGACAAAACAATAAAATTATACTGATACAAAGTGCTGTTATTATGAGTGTAGGTCATTATTTCGTAACTGATACAGATCACCTAACAGATGTACAGTTACAATAAGGAAACGCTGGACACAATGATGAGCTGGGCATGCGGCCATAATGTTACAATGGGGGCAGAAAAGGAATGCTTGCGGAATTTTAACATGGAAACTTTTCGGAAGGCGTCTCCTTAGAATATCCAGCCAAAATGATTCACAAGGATATCATTATATAGCCGAATTATGGTGGTGATGAGACAAAAAAATGAACTGGGCTCAGGATAATGACCAATGGTGGGAACCTTCGGAATATAGAGTAGTAAACATTCAGATTTTGCCGCAGCATTGTAGATTACATAGGACGCATAACTTCGACATAAAATCGGTTTGTAGTTGTGTACACAGAGATTGTAATGCAGCTGTCGACATATGTGCCCCAGTGTAACTTGGGAAACAGCAACAGCAGGTCGTGGTGTTCTTCCTTTCAGCTATACGGCCAGAACGCGGTGGTCGGTGTAGTAACTAGGCTACAGGCAAGATGACCAGAGGCTAGCTATTTTCTTTCCGCCATTAGCGTCCAGACTGCCACTGGGTCCCACTCTGCCTCCTAGACAACGGCTTCTGGGGACATTACACCGCCGATAGAGCAGACGATGCATGAAGCTAACCAGTTACCTCTGTCTAGTTCCAATGGTTAACAAGAAAGCTAAACGTAACAATGAGGTGCGTTCGCGTAACCATTGTTGCTGTGGAAAAACAATAAGTATTACACATTCTGAGTGTGTGTTTGTATCCTTAATCATCCAGCACGCAAAGCGCATGCGCCGTATTAGATTGTCATCTGAGGCCTGTAAGGCTGTACCATATTTTTTCCATATTATCTCAAAAAACGGCACGATCTTTCGGAAAAAAAATTTTGAACATTTTTTTTTATTTTCCCTACGACAATGTCCGAAACGTTTCCCATTTCAACACGAATTTAGCGAAATCTTATCATAAATGTACTTAGGTCTTCATGTAAAGTACCCGTCATTCATCTCAGATTTTAAACTTTTTCTCGACAGATTTTCTACAAATATTCAAATACCAAACTTCATTAATATCGGTTCAGTGGGAGCCGAGTTGTTCCACTTGAACGGACGGACGGACGTACAGACATAACAAAGGTAAGTTAATTTCCGCAATTTTGCGAACGCGCATATAAATGAATGGAGCTATACCTCTGCTCCCTCTGTATGCCTTCCATGACATGCACAGGGATAATTTCAACTTCCTTTTAACCTCTGCTGCAGCGCCACTTTATTTTAAAAAAACCCCATATATAAATCTAGTGGATTGAGGTACGGTAAACGGGCAGGCCTGTATATCAGTCTAAATTCCCTTATCCAGATACTAGGTACTCACTTAGTGCTGCACAACGTTACCGAAAAGAGGGGGTCAGCACGTCCCTCAAGCTGTGGGAAAATGAATTTCTCTACAATTTTCAAATATGCAGAAATGTTTCCTGTTCTTTCTGCTAAGAGGCGGAACTGTGCTGACGAGCTCACACCGCATTCTCACCTAGTACATCTCTTCCACGTTCAGAGTATTCGTTTGCCGAGTCTACAATGAAACACCAAACCTACCAGTCAGGCCCTGTACCTACTTACAGTCCATCGCATGTGGTATGTTGACTGGTCAGAAAACAAACTACGATTCTGTTCACGGCAGAGGGCACCACCACCACCACCAAGTATCCTTTGTTTTATAGCATTCAGTAAGTACTTTAATTAGAAACTGATCTATAAAGCATTCTTGTACGAACAATTGGCGCTACTTCATACCGTCTTATTACCCAGTGATGGAGCGGCATATACAGAAAAACTGGGTCATCATCGACGATTAACTTACATATCAAGTCAAAATTCCATGTGGTCCACTATGTGGTTCATTCCGCTGCGTCATGTATACATAGACGCCAATAAACACTCGCAAAAATACATTTGTTTACCAGAAACTTAGGTGTTTAACAAGCAAGTGTTGTATTTGAAGTATCAAGCTTTCACAGTCAGTTCATTTAAATTGAATGTTAACAGAATAGGTCTCCTTCAAGAAACTCGGTCGAATAATGTGTCTGGTAGTCAATAAACATTTACACATTGCTCAGGTTCCTGATGCTGCCAGCTTCTGCGGCGGTTGAATGAGAAACCGCCCGTGTTTAGTAGCATATAACAGAATTACATCCACGAAGTTCCCGTCATTTTGCATAACAATATTCAGAGCCAGTCTCACAAACTTTACCGTCCTCCTACCACAGGCACATAACTGCAGCTCCCACGTAAACTGACGAATACTCGCATCTCCAACGCTCTCACTGCAGAACCAACAAAAGCGAACACGACTTCGCGCACTCTCCCGACTTGTGATAACCTAGGCTCATAACGTTACCTGCGTCTGAAGCTGGAGACTTTGCGGAATTAATACTCCTATATTTAAATTTTCCATCTTTCGGCAATATTTCCCTCCCTGCATATATTTAATTATTATCAACTGCGTGTAGTCAAACCCGCGTTTGGCGAGGGGTTACGGTACCAACCTTCAATTTAGAAGACTGAGAAAAGGCTAAAAACCTTTATGGAAAGACCTGGTAACTTAGTCGACATTCGAACCCATCACGTCTAGAATACAATTCAGACGAGGCAACGCTGAATTAATCTGCACGGTCCATCGATACATTCACAAATATAAAAAAAAAAATTACAGACGCTTCCAGCTAGAATATCTGGTATCGAGAATTACACGCTGATCTCTTGTAAGGTCACACAGTACGTTCAGACCATTTGAAGTATTAGTCCGTTATTCAACGTAGCACCATCTGTTTCCTTTCTCCCTGAACTGAACTGGAGACCCGAACTCTTGGCTATATCACTACAACAGACTTACCATATCGATTACACAAATTCAGTGACAACTGGCATGCAACATGGATTATTAACTACGAGAAATACTAGTTATTAATTACAGTGAACGTTGCCATTGCCATCTGACGAAGCTAAGTTGCTGTGACGTAGCAAGGTGTTATTACGCGGCTGGTACTAGGTCACAGGCTTGCACATTCATTATTGTCGTTTGATTACTATCATCTTTTTACAAAAGTGGCCGATGTAGCAGTTTTCTCTTCAATATTCCGGACATAACAAACAAAAGGTTGCTACCACGAATCATAATTACTGCCATATATTGACTACAGCTATTAATAACTAGTGGAATCATTTAACTATGCAGGTTATGCTTATAAACAAACAAAACAATCACAAGCTAGAACAGTTAAATTTAGCTCTAATTCGGAGTAATTTCAAATGGCGATATGTGAAATGGAGCTTTGTGATCTATACTACTCAACATTCTTCTTGATTAAATCAAGAGAATGAGATGGGCCAGACATGTGGCACGTATGGAAGACATGAAGGGAGCATGGAGGGTTTTGGTGGGGAGACCCGAAAGACATAGGAAGACCCAGCCGCAGACGGGAGGATAATATTAACTGTATCTTCAAGAAATGTAATAGGGAGCCGCGGACTGGATTGATCTGGCTCAGGATAGGGAAAAGTGGCGAGCGTTTGTGAATTGGAGAACGAACCGTCAGGTTCCATAAAATGCGGGTTATTTCTTGACTAGCTGACGACCTCTTAGGTTCGAAGAAAGGACTCTGCTCCATGGAGTTAGATATGCGAGGTGACAACAATAATTACACACCTGAGATGGGGAAGAATCACTGCTATGGCTTTGGTGTAGATGTCATTGCTCCTGCGACTTCTAGCACTGTTTCTCACTTTAAAAGCCACCACAATACATCGCCTGAAGATTCGCTTAAGGTATCGCTTGAGTCTCACCAGAAATTCCTGGTTGCACGCCACATACCACATGTCATCCGCAAGAATCCGCAACGTTCCTGGTATTATAATGGACACCTCAATATACGGCAAAGCAGGTCGTTAAAGACACAATATATCACACACAGGAGCACACTCTCACACACTGAGCACAGTAATGAAAAAGAATATCATAGAAATAAAAACGGTACGCAATAAAGAATATAAAAACCCTATACTGTCACCTTAATTGAATTTTGCTATTGTTGGTTTAAGCTTTGAAACCTGAAACAAACTGCGCAACACAGAACGCGCTTTTATCGAAGCCCTGAGCGCTACGACTGTCATGAGATGTTCCGGCGGATGCAGGCTTTCTATGCGATGAAGCTGCCGTGCTCAGGGACACGACAAACGGGACATCCTATACATAAAATTCACTTTCTGTCTCACAGAGGACACACCTTCTAAATACATGAACTGAAAGGTTAAGTGAAATAATCACTGTTTGTTGTGAGAATCACGCGAAATACATCTGTAGGCAGAATTTCAATCTTAATGTTACAGCAAATGGTACATAAGAATAACCCCTGACCTTTGGGGGTTAAAAAAATCTATCCTAAAATTCATATGGACGCTTGATCTAAGTATCGACATAGTAAAGCTGCACGCAATTCTTGTAGCAACTGACGAAAACACAAAAATGCGTAGATCTATACAACATAAAGACCAACCAATTACACAAATATTTATAAATAACTGTTTGTTATTTCGTAATTCTTCTGCACGTTTCGGCCTATGACGACCACCTTCATGGAAAGCTCGATTGTGAAATAAATGTTCTCAAAGATGTGGACAAATCAATACACAGTGCCCAGTTAACACAAAAATGTTAAAATGTCTAAAATGTAACATTATCATAGACTTTTAAATACCTTTATAAATTTATGCCAGGGATAAGCGAAACTTCTATAACACTTCTATATGTTATACATTTTAGTAATGTTTTTATTACTTCGCACTGTAAATACAATTATTTATGCATATCTATGGCAAAATTTATATAGGAATGCATTCCTTTGTATCTAAACTCTCCTTGAAGATGGCCGTCATGGGCCGAAATACGCGAAAGCACTATGAAATAAATATTTATTCATAAATATCTGTGCAATTAGTTGATATCTATATTGTATAGTTAACCAATTGCACAGATCGTGTGTAACATCAAGTTTAATAATTACGTAGTTCGTTCTATCGAGACGAATGTAGACTAGCGGGCAAGAAAAATAAACAACTCGGGTAAGAGGGACTGGACTTTGATTCAGATGGCTTAAAATTGAGACCAGCTACGGGCTCTTGTAACATGGCAGCAAACTAGGTATGGAGTTCACACAAAACGGACAGTTCCTTAATTACCAGAGCTTCCCAAAAGAATGCACTCCACTTACGGTGCCTAAAAATAATCAACTAGGAAATAAAAGATATTTTTATCTGTCATTAGGGAGAAATATGAGGCAGACGGAACGTCCATCAGGATATCCGTCTATGATGTGAACGGGAAGGATATGGGAAACGAAGGGTGGGTGGGTGGGTGCAAGTAATTACTCAGAAGACAGAAGCATATAGTTCTTGTTTTTGTTAGCTGCAAGCTTCAATACAACATCACTTTAGCACTGTAAATCATCTCTTCGTGTCTGTCAACACAGGCTGTTACTGAAGGAACACGAAGTAACAACACGACAAAAGTACCAGAGCACTGCACTTCAGTTACTGACGACGTCTTTTCCGTCCTAAAATATTCGCGAATTCATCCCAGGTCAGCACAGAGATGTATTAGACACTTCTAATTCGTGTCCGGTTTGAACCCAAGATACCTAGCATGTATGTACAGCTCTACAAGGCTACACGTCCAGGTCTTCGGTTCAGTTCTCAGACGTGTTACTGGCTATCACGCTCTCTGTTTTCCTCAGTCCCTTCAGAGCATCAGAAGAGTATTTTCAAACAATCATGGCCTTCTCATTAAAGCCTATTTATTCCCTATTAAACAACGCAACCTAAGGCGACAGACACAAAGTTTACAACAAAAAAAAGTATCAACAAGCTTCACAAAAACTAGAAGCCACCTCAAAACTGAAAGCTCCAAATGGGAGACACGAAGCAAGTTCAATAGCCTACTGAGGACCCACAACAGGCGCCACCGTACAAAATTCGGCCGCCCGGGCGATTTGTGCACTCCTGCACTAAAAATTTCTTTGGCGCTGATTTAGCCCCTTCTGCTGAACAAATCCGTGAAACGGAATCTCGCTTGAGAAGCTGAAAGTCGCTCAGTTAACCAAAAAATGTCTTCAATGGAACCTAAACTTTCAATGCAACATTCATAGAAACCCACCTCGAGACCATATTCTAGTCCACATTTATCCAGTCCACACCCTAACACCACATTCCATTTCAATATCATTATGCCATCTATGCCTTGGTCCAGCGGTGCACATATACCGGGAGCCAGGTCGCCGTGTGACAAAATACTGTATGATGGCGCCTAATATTTCTGGGTCCTCAGGATGGAATTTTCTTCATGTCAATTTTGAGGTGAATCCTAGATTTTTTCGGAAAATTTATGCACCCCTGCCTCACTCTCAAAGTCCGTCCCGTTCACGTTTTCCCACCGAACATGTGCCTGTTTCAAGCCTTGACACGCGCCGCCATATCCCAAAGAAGACTTCAACCGCAACGTTGCGAAAGCCTAAAATTTCGCAGAAATAAACCTTATATAAGCCTTGAAGTTCTCACGAAACAAACAAAACTGTACTGTGGTCTGGCAGCCTAAAGATGGGGACATTATACTACTCACGAACGCTAGTACCCACCTGCTATTACGCCAAGTCATAACCCCTTAAACGACAGAGAAAATGCAACGCAAGGGCGAAAACAGTCTACTGTACCCGTCTTCAACATACCAACGCCTCACTATTGTATTAAGGTTACGGTCTGCTACAAGAGGTCGAAAGGTAACACTCAACATCACGAAGAAAATGCCGCCTCCTTCTTCAGACTAGGAGATGAAGGAAGCAAGTTATTCCTAAACGTCTGCAATCATCCACCAAACTGCACGATGTCACGTCACATCCCAGAAGAATATATTCTCAAACCTTATGATTATGTATAGTTTACGTAATTTATTCCTCGCGTTTAATTTGTCGCATTTTCCAGTACCCTTCAAGGTAAAAAAAAAATTGGCACATTGATTTTTGAAAATAATGACAGTTTTATAAACGCGCAACACTTTTACGCATTAAAACACCGTATCAAGTACACAATACACGATACTAAACTTCATTTCAGAGTAATCTGTTACAAGCTTTTTTGTCACAGGAGTTTCGTTTAAGAAAAACAGACTGACGGGGTTGATTACAAACTAAAGAAAATTTTATGCTCAGTGTATCGAGAAGTGCTCTTAACATAAAACGTAATGAATGTAGCTGAAAAGAACTAAAAAAAAAATAAATGTACAATCTAGCAAGCCTCTGTCTTCCCAACAGCAACAGCAGACGTATAACGGTGTCAAACCGCACTATGCAACCCACACACCACTTTCACTTCCACCGAGATAAACACAGAGACAAACCGGAACTAAGCGAAAGTCGGCCTACGCTCTCGCACAACTAGCAGACGAATCTCCAGGGCTAGATTACGCCGACGCATGCGCAACTCAAAGAGCCCTAAAAGTCTGAACTCATTTTCTTTTTCGTAGTGGTGTTTCAATTCAATTAGGCTACAGACTCACAATACCCTTTGTAATGTCTGGTCTGGGAACCGAAACTAGGTAACATAACATTTCTCTACGACACAATAGACAGTTTTTACTTAGGGACCAGATTGATGTCTCTTTAACCCTGAAGATTGAGGTATTAGGTTCCCATGAAACCAGAGGACACTGTAACTATACAGTAGGTTTCGGATGGGCAATTCAAAATGAATGCAGGGCGGAATGATTCGACAGAAAAACTGTAAAAACTACTGCATTCGTATTCGATCTGATAATGTACTTTTAGCCACCCAAACGACAAACTAGGTAGTATGAACAGTCAATTCGGATACGAAATTATAAACTACAGCTAGTATTATGACGTATCAAATTAATCTGGTTACGACAAGGTGTTCCGCATAAGGTATGCCAAACTTCAGGATGAAATCGCATGGGTAATTTTGAGTTAAAATGGTACATGAACATATTCCCCATTATCAAACATTACATCGCTACAAGCATTTTAATTCACGTACGTGGCTGGCTCTAAGTGAAAATTTTAAAGTACGTATATTTTATCATGTTGTATATATGAAAAGGAAGTTACGTGTCCGATAACACCACAAAATAAGGGCAGAAATTAAGTATTACACCCCACTGTACGTACAGCATCAAAGGAATTTATGCGTTAGGTAATACCACACAAGGGAGACATCAGTGTTTCCTAATGTTACCGAGACAGTTATATTACTTTGCGAAGTTACGTTACAACACGAATAGCCAGGTTTATTAGATCAGGGGTGCACAAATTTCCCCCAAATCTGTCACCTTAAAATGCCTAGTGCCATGTGTGTGACATGAAGAAAGTCCCATACTGATAACTCACAAATAAAAGGCGCCACATTTAGTCGCCCCGAAGACGTAGCGCCCGGGATTTGTGAACTCCTGGATTAGTGAATACTAAAGAACGTTAATTTTCAGATACGTTACACTGATTACTGTCAAAAACTACTTCCACCGTCCTGTATGCACAATTATGCGTACCTGAGAAGATAACTACAAGGAACAGTGTTTGTCAGTGATGCTATTAAGCGTGAAGGCTGTATAGAAGAAGCGATACCGTACAGTATCGTACTGTATCTTGAAAACAATGGTGACGTAGCTACGTAACGGGTGACAAATGACCATATGTTGGTACAGCATTTTTTTTTTTTTTACTCAAAGTGACTCAAATAAAAACACCCTAAAGTTTGGCACACTTCGTGCGGAACACTCTGTATAAAAGTTCAATTCTGACCGCATACAAAACATTGCATCTGCATTACAAAGACCACCCAGCTGAAGCTGTTTAAGTAAATAATCGCTGTTTATTCTACGAATCATACGAAACACATAAATACATTGCTAGCAAAACAAAGGGTATTTTATGATCAAGCAGGTGGTGCGTATAATAGGCACTGAAATATAAAGGGCTAACTTATCCATAAAACACTAGAAGAACGTGCGCTCTAAACCAGTTGAAAGTCCCCCGCTCTATTGATTGCGTCGTGCTGGCTAACGGTCGTGACGCTACATTTCGGACAATAGAAAGTGTCTTCTACTTCATGTCCGTTATCGTCATCACTGTTCTAGTTACAAGTGGCGTTTCCATTAACCCATTTACGACAGACAGTGCCGTCATAAACATGGAAACTTCACTGACTTTCTATCACAGTGTTCGGTTTTGAATGTGTTGCCCGAAAGTTCATGAAACTTCACACCCCCCCAAAATTCCTCACGACTACCCTATATTACTAGACAAAACCGGCAGCATGCCTACATAAATGTCTGAGATGAAACAATAACAACGAACAACTCTTTTTTTTTACTGTCAGAGTCATTTTACAGCAAATAATATCACTTACTCAAGAGTTGACCTGCACAGAGCGGACAGCTCCCTAACACCACGACGATGAGGGGAAAACATATGGATTGTGTCAAGAACAAGAGTATCTACCAGTGCATTACCTTTCACTGGTCGCCATTTGTTTGGTGTTGCGTTTAAAACAAGCCTAAAATCAAATTTATGCACAGCTCTAAACACACAGAACACTACAGAAAATAAATGTATTATTTAACACGCATCAAACACGACTGCAGTTCAGCCCAATATATATTTAACTGGAATATGTCGCTTACTGGTCACAAAGGGCGGTTGGCTTTCACCAGCGCAAACAACGCCAAGGTCAACTGTAAACGCCTCCGTCACTATCAGTACGTCCATTCTACCAGACTTGGTCAATTAAATTCGAAATTCTGAGGCTGTGATGTGTTGTGACACAGTGGTAACTTTTTTAAATTCCAAACACATTTATATGGAGCAGTCTTACAAACATATCCACCGCCCTAATTTCTGGACCGTATTTCGACTCTGCTAGACACTATAACCCAAGACAACAATAAAATACGAGAATATGACTACGACCTACATGAGATACATGCAATAGTGGACCACGCGTACTACACGTCGATATCCCAAAACATCCAATTATCAGCATAATGGCAGCTACCGATACACATACAGGAATTCATTACTAAATCTGTTAAAAAATAAACTATTTTATGAGTGTCTGGAATCCAACCCAATCCAAAATCAGACATCTAGCTGATGTCAACCGCAAAGAAGGACTTGCATGTCGCTCGCAACTATTATGAGCACGTCACGAGGTGGCGCGGACATGGAACAGGAGGGTAATTATGCGCATGCGCATAGCACTGTTCCTGAACACACTTCCGTCTCGCATCTCGCAGGCATATTTAGTGTCGCATGTCGTTCCCCTACAGTGCATATAATAGCGTGAAGTTGCTCCTGCGCCTATCCAGCGATCCAGTGCTGATAACTTCTCGTGGTGTGCCTACCGTACACTGCAGAGCAGACAGGACATCAGAAATATCCGGACTAATGCCATTGTACAGTAGCTAGAATATCACGTGATTTCATGATTCAACAGTTTCAAGCATAATAGTAGTTGCGATTCAGTTTGGTTTGTATGGGCAGCATACGTTTTCTCCACAAACTCTTATGCTTGTGAAAAGCCGACAGAATAATACCTGCCTGCATACCTGATGGAGGGGAGGGGGGGAGAAAAGCCTGAGAAGAACATAACTTACGCAAGATTACTGTAAAATGCGAACTTTTTGGATAAAACTCCAACGGAGACAAATCAAGAATGTGAAAATCAAAACAAAAACAATGATACTCTCCGCTCCCATATTTAGATAAGAAAACAATACTCAAAACACACCACAAAGAGGTCTGGTATTACAGTTTTCATTGGGATTTTTCAGGCTGTACTAGAGTTTTTAATTTCCAATTCATAACATATATATAGCGTTAAACTTTCTCACTTTTGTAGTTAGTTTTGGATCACGATAATTGCATTAAATACAACGGCTAAAGTGGGCAATGCTTTATGCATGATTATCTTCTCATAACGTCCACACCGGCTATGGAGCGCAAACAGCCTCCTAATCCATGGGCACCGGATGATCTCCGTGGGTAAAGCGACCGAGATGTAAAGCTGACCACTCATCCCTATCGAGTTTTGGAGTTACAGAATGCGTGCAGCTATACGTACACTCCCGATAACGTACCAGAACTACGTAAAAGTGTTGTGCACAGAAGTTTCTTCCTAAAAGGGGCAGCAAAGTGTTACTGACTAAATGTTAAACCAATACTGCGTACTGTTTTTTTTCCGTAAGAAAGATACATTGAAACATCTGCGGAATTCCTGCAACAAATAACTTGGTATGTAACGCAAGGGTTCTACTCGGAAAATAAACTGGAATTGCGGCCAGAATCCTAGTTAAATTTTGCTCTGCTCAATGAAGATCCAGATTTGATCTTCACTGTGTAATTATGTCATCTCTCTCACGCACAAATATTCAACACAGCAAATTTGTTGTCGCATTAATGTAAGCCAAATTACATTTATTTAGTACGTATTTTCCAACTTCTGCAAGCTCACAGCGACTAAGACTGACTGACTGACCAACCAACTAAGACGCCGATCTAGCTCCTCTGGCGTCTGCCCCTTGCACATGTTGAGAGGGAAGGGCGCTCGCCCTCTCCGCCCACTAATTCCAATCTTATTTCAGCTCTAAATGAAGCGCCGAGAAACAGGGTTGAACAGGAGTGTTGTGGCACTGCAAAAACCAGTAAAAAATATTGAAGTATGGAGTACAAAGAGTTTCCGACATTATTCTTCGCGCTTCTGCATCTTTCAGTAGTCCAGAAGTTCACATACAAGACACAAATTTTGTCGACTGTGCTAAAATATAACAGGCGATACAATGATATGTACAGACATAACAGGTCCTAACGGTATCGTACGTTATACAGCAAAACAAAGGTATTCTAAGTAACAGAGACATGAATGTTCTTATACACGCCACACAAAGTGATTCTAGATCATACACTGTAAATATAAGAATCTTGTTCTCAAATATAAGCCAAGTTACTACAAATACGTGGTTGCTACCTGTCAGTTAGCGACAAACGGTAACGTATTACCTAAACTACTGGAGGATGTGCTATGCCATTGGCAACGCGACAAACTGCACATGTGGTTTCTGGAGACAGGGAGCCTGCTCATTCTACCAGCAACGTTAAGTACGGTTTGAACTCAGTACCCATGTCAATGGACACAACGAAACTGACTGGTTTTGTGCCCTCCACCATCGTCCTTTTTAAGTCCTTCTGACTTCTCACTGCGGGACAATCTTAATAAGCGAAGTAACATGACATACGTCTGTAATTCTTTTCAGCGCACCAGGAATTCTTGGCCTCACAAGGCTCAGTTATGAAAATGAAACGGAGAGCATTATCAGCTGTCTTTGCAAGCATTACGTCAATATTTAGATCAGCTGCGTTGCAATCGTAGTCTAACACATAAATGCACTCCCTAAATATTTTGTCTCGTTTGATTTCCTTATTCTTGTCGTTCCCGCTAACAAAGCGGTGGCGACAATCTGTTTATAGGAACCTCTGATTTCATTTTAGAAAAGCAAACATTTATTGTCTGTGATTAAAAATCAGCTCATATTGTATACATATGTACACAGCGTTCAATTTTGAGTAAAATGATAAACCTTGATTTCACTTGCGTACAAGGCGTTACACCGATAAAAAGAAAAACTCGTACATATGCCTCAAAATCACGCCGTAAGGGCGCAATGCTGGACTGCGACACTCGATGGAGATGAATGGTCAGCCGAAGTGTGAACATGCTGTCGGTATCCATCTGTTTGGAGGCGTGTTGAAATCCAGAGCAGGCCTGGACATGGTGACGAAGAGACAAATCGATTGGCCATACGAATCAACATTTAAAATCGTCCAGTAACTTCCACGACAGCTCTTCGCTGACATCAGCGAAGAGGTCTGTAAGGTGAAATACACACAGGGGCGGGAAAGTAACGTAAAAGCTCTTACTCGGAATTTTCAGGTGACTGTTAGAGAAATCAGGGAAATGTTGCTAAAACATATAATTACAGGTCCCAATAAACTCTGAAAATCGACAGCACTATACGATTATATGGCCTTTAAATAAACTAAAATTATTCTAACAACTTATGGGTTTAATTCTGTAGTAAATGCTATCTCCCGTGATAAGTGGGTCCCTGTCACCATGGAATGGCGCGTGCTCAGGTTGCGGATGAAGGAACGTCCTCCAATTTGGAAGGTAGCCGCGAATATATTGAAAAAGCAGTGGCGGACACACGACAAGGGGTTGGGCGAGATGCTAACAACTCCTCGCCGTAAAAACGTATCGTGTTATGAAATGTTCACACAGAAAGCCTCAGACAAGGGCTCGGTCACTCACATTGAGGGAAGAACGTAGGCTGGTGATGTTTGAGAATAGGGTGTTGAGGATAATATTTGGGCCTAAGAGGGGCAAAGTAACACGGGAGTGGAGAAAACTACATGCAGAGGAGCGTAATGATCTGTACCCATCACCCAATATTGTTCGGGTGATAAAAATCGAGAATGAGATGGGCGGGGCATGTAGCGCGCATGGGGGGGAGGAAAGGTGCATACAGGGTTTTGGTGGGGAAACCTGAGGGAAAGACACCACTTGGGAGACCAAGGCTTCGATGGGAGGACAATATTAAGATAGATCTTCAGGAAGTGGGATGTGGGGTTATGGACTGGATCGAGCTGGATCAGGATAGGGACAGGTGGCGGGCACTTGTGAATGCGGTAATAAACTTTCGGGTTCCATAAAATTCGGGGAATTTCTTGACTAGCTGAAAACCGGTTAGCTTCTCAAGAAGGATTCTGCTCCATGGAGTAATAAGTGCTACCTCTTGATACTAATCAAAAAGCCTTACTCAATGGTCTCCCACAACTTAAAGTTACACCAAGCGTAGAGAAAACACCACTAACTCACGAAGCAAACTAATTACCCTGGTAAACAAAGATTTTGGCCCATGAGGAAAAATGTCTGTTTCTGATGTATTTTTGGACGCTGAATTCGAATATGTTTCCAGAATTTCTCCATCACTCACACCTTTCGCTTCAGGTTAAAGGGCTGGAATCTTCTGCGCCAGGACAATTAATTGTGTTTTTATCGTGGGCGCCATGAAGAATTCAAGGATTTCTTCTCCCAAGAAGATGGTGTAGTGTTTTGCAATTATGTTTGTTCTGTTATGAAATTTCTTGGCCATGAATTTAACCCAGATCAGTGGCGTTGTTCATTGTTTCGTCAAAAGTGAGCTCATTTTCCTCATATTGGCTCATGCAGCCAACATGAAGGAAAGATATGAAAGCATGAAGCTACTGTTGGGAAAGATTAAGTATGACGAACTTAAATGGATGTTATGTGGTGATCTCAAGGTTGTGGCACTGTTACTTGGAATGCAAACACAAAATACTGCTGTTTCCTGTGTGAGTGGGACAGCCGGGACAAGAAGAATCACTATGTAAATAAACTGTGGCCTAATCGAACATCACTGACGCAAGGCGAGAAAAATGTCGTCAGTCCTCCTCTTGTTCTTCCAGAGAAAATTTTTCTGCCCCCTTTGCACATAAAACTGGGCCTCATGAAAAACTCTGCGAAAGGAATGGAAAAAACAGGCCGTGGATTCGAATATTTGAGGAATAAGTTCACAAATGTGAGTGACGCAAAAATCTAGGAAGGTATATTTATAGGGCCCCAGATCAGGGAACTTATACAAGACAAACAGGTCGATGAAGACCTGAATGAGACTGAAAGAAACGCATGGTTGTCTTTTAAGAGGATTTGCAAGGACTTCTTAGGAAATCACAAAGCAGCGAACTATCAGGATAAAGTGCAGGACCTGTTGACTTCGTACAAAGCTATGGGGTGCAACATGAGTCTGAAAATCCACTTTTTGGAGTCCCATTTGGATCTTTTCCCAGAAAATCTCGGCGAAGTTAGTGACGAACACGATGAAAGATTTCACCAAGACATTTTGGCTATAGAAAAGCGGTACCAAGGCAAGTGGACCTCAAGTATGTTGGTAGACTATTGCTGGACACTGAAGAGGGATGTACCTGAAGCCAATTACCGGCGAAAGTCATACGCCTCTACATTTTAGAGTTAAGTTTCTGCCTGTTTCATTAGTACGTAAAGTACCATTTTGCACAAATAGAGTCCTCTGTATCTTTGAAACTCTGCTTGATAGAAAAATTCTGTATACATACCTGTATTAGGCATAAAAAGTGCTGCTAATATCACCTACTGAAGTTCGTGGGCAAAAAAAAAAAGTTAAATTTTGTTGTCCAGTGTTACAGGGTAGCGGATGTTCAGACAATATCACTAAATCAGGAAACTGGCTAATGGTGACGTAACCAACAAGCATGTGATGCAGATAATGCCACTGATTCGTGAAATTGAGTTCCGATTGTAGTCACATTTATCTGGTGTGAATACAATTCCAAGAATTCAGGAAAACGAGTCACATTTGTATGAATATTACATACCGTGGAGGAAATGCAAGTCACAGGACGTGGCCATCATATGCAGTACCAAGGAAATGTTACTAATTCGAAAAGGGACCAGGAGCCATACGAATTATACACGTGATAACCGGTTCGGTTGTGGCATTCAGGTGATAAAAATTATTTCTTAGGACACTGTAGCCCTGTGCATTGCACGACACTGAAAAAGAAAAGCGCACGGATGATAAACCCTTAAACAGATACAGATACTGTCAAACGTGAAGATCAGGTCGTGCCATGGCTCCCGTAATTAGCCAACCAACCAACCAACCACCCGCCTAACTAACTAACTAACTAACTGCAACAGAATTCTTCAGGAGAAGCTAACAGTTCTTCGGCTATCAAGACACTCCTACATTTTATAGAACTAAGGTACATTATCGTGCTACCAACAGCTCCCATCTCTTCATATCCCGAACCATACGTATTCAGTCCACGCCCTCTCATCTTATTCTTTTAACACCCATTTCAATATTATCCTGTAATCTAGCTTAATTCTTCCAACTGGTCTTCGTTCTTTTAGGTTCTCCATCGCAACTGTGTACACATTCCTCTTCTACCTAATATACAAAACATGTCTCACCCATCTCATTCTCCTTGATCTGATCACGTGATTACTTCTGAAAACCTAATCTCTGTCTACAATTGCAAACAGGTGGAATGATACATTTATTACAATATGCAGCAACACATTTTACCTGAACAATTACAATGGCTTTACCTTATGAATAAATTGATCTCACTGAGGATCTATAATTCTAAACGTGGCGCAGGCAGCTGTGGCTATGTGTGACATCCCTGAAATTACGCGCGACTCTGGTGTCTTTCGTTGTGACCCGAAAGCAATAAACAATGGACTACACTAATTATTAGCAAAATGTAAACATGGAGCCGAGTGTAATTACACCATTCACTCTGGAGCTTACGGACTAAACCGAACTGTGTTTACGTGTGCGATCCGCTCCAGCACGTGCCTCTTCGCCATGAAATTACGTGGACGAAATTCGAGAGACAGAGAGTTCATTTTGAGTTCGTTTACTTAAGACAAGGCTGCGGCCAGTATACATGAAACAGATTTTTATTCTGACGAATTAATACTCTCACCACGTAATGAACAGGAACCATAACCCTTGAATAATGGTGGTCATGTTATTAAATATGAGAGTAAACCTCCGACATTTGCATTGCTCCTCTGACTGCAAACAAATCATCTAAACCTAAGATTGGGAAGGACAAGAGATGACGCTTCTATTCCTTCTGCTATTCATAATGACAGTACTGATGAAGGAAAACTAAAATTTCGCATGCCAGTCCCAAGACAACACTCCTCACCAAATATTATTCGTGTGATCAAATCGAGAAGAATCAGATAAGCAGGGCATGTGGCACGTGGGGGGAGAGGAGAGTTGCATACAGGGTTTTGGTGGGGAAACCTAGAGGAAAGAAAACGATTGGAATACCCTGGCGTAGAAGGGAGAATAACATCAAAATGGATCTTCAAGGAGTGCGATGGGGAGGCATGAACTGGATTGGTCTGGGTCTGGATAGGGACAGGTGGCGGGCCCTTGCGGAATCGGTATAAACCTTCTGGTTCCACAAAACGCGGAGAATTTCTTGTTTAGCTGAGGAACCGTTAGCTTCTCAGGAAGGACTCTGCTCCAAGGAGTTAGTTAGTTAGGCCATACGACAATCTTGCATGAACTTACTACAATGTTTAACTTCGAAAATTGTGCGATCACACACGCACACACAAATTCGGATACATTGCATGATCATAGAAGCATGGGAACACACAAGCACACAAAAATGTAGACTGACTGCATGATTGTAGATTCAAAGTATTAGCTCGTCAATGCTAAAAGATTTATGAAATCACTTACAGGGTACTGTCGAAATACATCTATTTTTCACCACATACGAAGTCCACGGTACATACAAATAGCAGCTCAGACTGAAGAGTAAAGCTGAATAGGGAATTTTGGGCCCTCCTATTACCACAATGTACGTCAGTCGGATGAAGATGTTCCAGAATGTAACATGTCGCTATGCACGTGGCTGTAGCAGTACATGACCCAAACACACGTGTTTCTGACAGCCCGCACATATAAGAGCACGTCAGATTACATACACCCGCGACATCCAGGGGCACGAATTACGTGGGCAGTTAACTACGGTAAGTCAGTGACCACCGATAAATTCATGATAAATGGCGGAACATCACCCGCAGACAGTAACTGTTTAAAGAATACATCACTATAATGTGTATCAAGAACCAACAAAATGCACTTGATTCCACTGATGTATTTTATTTGACACATATGATCACCCTGCATTCTTATAACAGAAATGCCATCTGAAGATGGCCGGATTACCGACCTAAACGTGTAGGAGGAGTTCAGAATAAAATACATCAGTCAAATCAAGTGCATTTTGTTGGTTCTTGATATACATTGTACAAATTAGTGCACGGAATGTGGAGCGTATTAAAAGAATAAATCACTGTTTGTCATTTTTAAAATAAAAAATATTGCCCTGTATGTAACATTACGTTGCAGCCATACGTCATCGTTCGACATACTGATGTTCAGAAACAACAATGATGTGTTGCACCCAATCAAGGCTGAAAATGCGGGGAAACGCAAAACGAAACAATGTTTTGAGTCATTTCAACGTATCTAACTCTGCGGCGCAATGGAACTAGGTTTTAACGTAAATAAATGTCAGACTTGGGCAGTGACGCATTTCTCGCGAACACATTAAACCAATGTTTACTTGCAAAAAAAAAGTGCTGTTCAGACCCAACCCTGTCCTCATGAGCCAACATTTACATTATTTCTTACTGGCAGAAATTCCCCACTTCAAAGCGATGCGCTCTAAGGGGTCTTTTTCTGGCCCCGGCTGATCAGGGATAACGAGAAACTCCTGCAGAACTAGGTTGGAACCGAGCCCGTTTATCTGGTGCTTCTTTGTCTTCCTACTGCTGTTTGATCCAGCTGTAAAACATCCTTCAACTTTGTGCTTGCTAATAAATGTTACTGGGTTACACTACTCTGACCTACTAACTTACCATACAGACTTGCTTGTTTGGCAAAGGCCATCCATTATTAGAGACTGCCATGGTATTCCAAATCCTTTGAGAGTTTATACACCTCCTCATTAACAGGTGTAGGTGAAGGACAGTAAGGGTGACCTTGTACTTCATTAAGCGGCAGAGCATGAAGGCGGATGCAGGGGCCCAGATATACAGTCATCCCCCGATTACGTCCTCGATGTTTTCGATACTAGCGACGTTAATCGAGACGGCGTAGTCTAAACATATTTTCCCCCAAACGCAATGATAGAGTGGGGAGGGTGGTTCCAGACAGTCCATTTTGACTACGAAAATTGATAGTTTCATGTTCATAAAAAAATTTACAGAAAATATGAAATCTGACAAACAAACGAGAATTTAAGGAGACACTTCCCCTTGAACTGTGGACGGGCCATCTTTATTATCATCCGCAATGTCCAACAGCACAGGTGGCAAGGCACGGGTACCTGAAGAGGACTTGAAAGAATCAAACACTGATATCTGGCGAGATAAGACTTCTTCTCCTTCAGAATTCCCTCACAGCAAACAAGAATCCTCATAATTCCTTACCTAGCTGCTGCAGCATGCTGCTCGTTCAAATCAGTGTCCTCAAACAGCTTGATGAGGACTGCAATTAGTCTAAGCCCCTCAGTCAACTTCACGACTGTCCTGATCCTCTCCTTAGGCTCAGACTCAGGTTCCTCAGCTTCTTCAGGGGCGCTTTGCTTCTGGGTTTCAAGAAATCGCCCAGCCTGAGCTTCTGATCACGAAGTTCAGCGCCTAGAAACATCTTCAGCATAGCACATACGAATTCGCGGGCGTGTCTAGATGTACTGAATCTGTGGGCAAACTACATTAGTACGGTGCGACGTAAGTCGAGAAGACGTATTTCGGGGGATAACTGTAATTCCACGCATTAGATGGAGGCAAATCCTCCCCCCCCCCTTGCCCCAGAGGAATGAAACCGTGGTACCCGGTTAACAGGAGGCAGAGGGCATAAAAATCGGTATGGACAAAATGGCGAAGACAAAAATTCCAGAGCCTTCGGGAAATAGAAGTCAGGTCGTCCAGCCGGTAACGTGGCTACTATCCTGTTCCAGGACGACCGGCTCCAACAGAAGCAGGTACTCTACCATAATGCAGAGTAGCAAGTCTGGTAAGAAAATTAGTGCCCCGTTTGAAATCGGATTTCAGAGATTCAACAAAGAGTTGCACCGATTTTTCATTGCCCAACTGTTCATACGGCTCACACGTTGCAGACTGAGAGGTACTGCTGAGGAAGCCCATCAACAGCAGAGATACCACCGTAGACTGAGATCTGATTTTCCATTTTTCCGTTAAATACACCACACTCAGAAGGTATCAAAATACAGGAACAGAGGCCTGCAAGCTATAAATTTACACGTTGAGCGACGTCTAGGATAGATGGTGGACATGAACATTAATCATGAACGAATTAGACTGTGGACTAGATTCAGCTGGATGAGGATGCAGTCTAATGTCCGGTTCGTGCCAAAATGGCAACGAACCTTCGGGCTGCGAGGTTTGAGGTTTACACAGTGCTGATGTTGAGTCGGGTCTTCTGGGTTATTACGCTGTTTAGCTGATTTAGTGGTTCCCGACGTTTCCAAGAAAGGCAGCGACTTCACCTTCCTGTACCAAGGGATCCAAGAAGAATGCCCTAACGGGAGACGGAGATACATTATTCCGTGGTACCAAAAGCTACTCAAGCGGGACTATGCTCCATGCAGATAGCCAAGAGGCCCTACGCATTTTGCACAACGGCAATTGTTTTCAATAAGTATTACAAGCGCATTTTGGGCTTCACGTAAAGTGAGAACAATATAGGCCAAAGGAGACTACTTGCTGGGAACTTAGGCCAGGAGGCAGACAGACTTCATCGTGCGTTCAGCAATGCACATGTGAAAAGAAGCGTTTGAAAATAAGAACAAAGCAGAGTATTTACATTCAGCACTCGGCAATACATACACTAATGTCACATTTAAAATGAACAACGGCTAATATAAGGCTTTACTTTGTTTGTGTATCGTACCGATGTTACATTAGGGAACGCGGTGGCGCAGTTGGTTGAGGCACTGCGCTTCATGCCGGAAGGTCGCGGGTTCGATTCCCGATGGTGTCACTGGAATTTTTCATTGACATAATCCTTCCGACCGCACTACGGCCCTGGGGTCGACTCAGCCTCTAACGGAAATGAGTACCAGGAATATTTCCTGGGGGGTAAAGTCGGCCGGCGCGCACGGCTGACCTTACTACCTTCATGTGCCGCTTGTCTTGAAATATGGGAGCCTCAAACTCCTGGAACCCTCAGGGCCTGTCCAGGCCTGTAATGGGATTGCTTTACCTTTTTTACCGATGTCACATTGCGGAGGTACGATGGGCTGGGGGCACGAAAACCGCGCGGTATTTTGGAGGAAAACGCCTCAAACCACGGTAGCATGAAGAAGATATGAGCAGTTGGACAGATGAATACTACACTGTCATTAATCTTAAATAAATACCGTAAGATGTGAAATACATTTAACTCAGTAAGGGTCACACTCATCGCAGAGTTTTATTATACACCTACAACAAAACAGGCAATGTACGTATAGTCCAAAGAGGCGTGTTCGCGTAACCACTGTCGCGTAGGAAAAGCAGTAAGTATTAAACATTGTAAGTGTGCGTCCGTATTCTTGCTTTAGTTATCCGGCATGCAAATGGAAAAATTTCTGCGTCTTATTATACTGCGATCAGTGGTACCCTTCCATACTATTTAATTGATGGCGCGATTTCCGGAACGTTATTGAATATAATATGTGTCTTTTGATTTTCTTTGCAAGTTTTGTCTACAACATTTCTCATTCTCAGAATAATTCAGCGAGATATTATCACAAATGTATACAGGTCTTCGCATAAATTAATCATTATACGTGTCAGGTTTTAAAGAAACTTGAAATGTCTTGACAGATTTTCGAAAAAAAAAACCCCCTCAAATACAGAATTTAATGACGATGCGTCCAGCGGCAGCCGAATTGTTCCATGCGGTCACACAGATGGACATGACGAAGCCAAATGCCGCCTTTCGCAATTCTGCGAAAGCAACTTATAAATAAAAGAGTTCGTTAGGAGTTGCTTATTGCAAAGGTAAAGGTAAAGGTAAAGCAATGCCGTTACAGGCCCGGAAGGGCCCAGAGGCTTCCAGGAAGTTAAGGTTCCCAGATTTCGTGACAACGGCACAGGATGGTCGTAGATTTCAGCATTACGCACCGGCCGCCTTTACCCCCAGGAAATGCTCATGGTACTCATAGTGCGATCGCAAGGATTTTATGTCAATGAAAAATCCAATGACACCAGCTGGGATCGAACCAGCGACCTTTCGATTTGTAACACAGCACACTAACCACTGTGCCACCGCGTTGCTTATTGTACATATGTTTATATGTTACGAATTAATTACAATGCACTTAGCGATACAAATTGTTTAATGTAATAACTGGCCACGAGTCAAACCAGTGGTTCTGTATTATCTGTTACGGTTTTACGTAAGAAGGTACAGCTGTGACCGTGCTAAAATTAAGAATCGCACTATGTGGCATGAATGCCAGTGGAATATATCTTCATGTCTTGTAACATCGGTACTAGATGGAGGTAAGTGGTTTGGTTTACGCCCCGGCCCACGGGTTAAGATCCCTGGTACCCACTGAACAGGAGGTTGGGTGGGCTGCCTTGGAGACGATAAATATCTCTTGCCCCTATCGGGAATCGAAACATGAATCACCTGTCGTCCTGCCCGTAGGCTAGTCACAATATTGACTGAGCTAATCCGTGCCCTGGGTTTCGGCGTGTTACTTATACGACGGCCGTTACGCTGAAAAAAAAACGTGAATTTTGCCATGCACTCAATTATGAACCCTGTCTTATGGCAGGTCCATAGCCTCTCCCAAAGCGAGTTCTCCGCAGAGTGAGATCTACTGCTTCCTCTTTCGATTTTCAGTATCATCTCGTTCCCTTAACGTAATCTAGTAGCTGTTTACGTCTTCTTCCTCGTCTTCCTGTCTCTTCTGCCTTCTACCTTTCCTTCAACACGTGATTTAGAAGGCAGTACGTACGCAAGATGTGACCAATCCACTTAGCCTACCGTGGGCCGGGATGGCGTAGTCGGTATAGCGACTCGTTACGGGCTGGACGATCCGGTATCGAATCCCGGTAGAAGCGACATTTTCTGCACCCGTCCAGAGCGGCCCTAGGACCCACCCAGCCCCCTACACAATGGGTACCGGTATTGTCCTGGGGTAAAGCGGCCGGGGCGTGGTGTTGACCACCCACCCCAACTAGCGACGAGGTTAAGGAAAGAGTAAAGCTATACACATACTCCCCCTCTGGGCCTCCGTGGCCTGTTCTAATTTGAATTCTCCACATCCCTTCTTTTTACTGTATGTAAGATATTCCTTTCCTCCTTGACTCTATGTAATACTTCTACAGTCTTCAAACGATCAGTCCAACTGGTCTCCATCCTTCTCTAGCACCACACTTCAAAACTTTCCAGGTATATTCTGATATACCTTCCGAAGTATCAATATTGTACTACATTTTATTACAGCAGAGTGTCGTGTGCAATCAAGAGAGCAATTCTGAGAGTAACATTTCGCCTTGCTGGATTCAGATACCTTAAGATACCGTGTTGGGGTGAGGAATGAGTCTGAATACAGACAGTAATAAATGTTCCGGAAGTACCAAAGGTGGGGAAATTCCTGACCAGTCGGCAGACTATCAGCTTCTCAAGAAGGCCACTGTTTCATGGAGCTAATGAATGACCCGTGTCCATCAATACTCGAGCAAAATAGGCAAAGTACGTGGGGAGTTCGCGTGTACCTCATACCTCCTTGGCTACCCTAACAGCATGATACCATTTCACTCTAATTGAGCGCTTGTATGATGATTTAATATCGCCGGCAACAATAAAACATATATATTTCTTCACCTCAGGTGCCCCAGACTTTGCCCAGTTTTAATCACACCTGTATGTTCTCGACAGATTTTTAAGTCCCCCAGTATCAGATTACATGGAAATCCGTTCAGAGGGAACCATGAAGGTATCTGCGGACGGACGGACATGAAACTAATAGGCGCTTTTCACGACTGTGCGAACACGCCTAAAATGAAGAAACGTGACTTTATGCGCACACGTTACGAAGAACTTCCCTCGGGAAAAACAGAGGGATACTTCCTACCTCATGGTATGTTTTCTACTAATACCACTTCAGTGCACTGTTGGATGTCTTGAAGGACGCAAACCTATAAAATACAATTACGTGAAAACAGAGACCTCTGATACTGAAACACGTAATGAAGATGGAGCAGTACCAAACGTATAATAAGCCTTAGTAAAAGCCTGTCGCAGTATCCTCATGCATGTCCTTTTGCATCCAAAGAGTTCCAAATAAGAATATAACAAATATGCAGTATGTACACACACATATTCGTACGTATTATTTACGATTTTGCGTATCCCACTGGCTTTGTTGTTTAATTACTGCACACACAAATCACAGGTGTGTATCTCAATGTCTGTATCAGTTCTACTACCAACAATTTGTTGTTAGATAAACTGACAGAGAACATTTAAAAAGTCAGATCTGAGCTACTTGCAACGTAGATGTTTGGGACCTATTACAATGATACGAAAGTAAACTAATTCTGCACAGCAATTTTCGGTGTAGATCCCCAATACTAAATTTCTTCTAAATCGGTTAAGGAGTTTCAGAGTTAAAACACAGCAGAGGTGTTATCAAACTTTGAAGGTTATTATTACCTTGACAGAACAAATTATCTTCAACACGTTTGCCGGCATTCTTGACCATGTTACAGGACAACGACGATTACAGCACCGAGGAAGCAGGCGCAGGGAACAACAATATGGACGTTCTCAATCCTTCACAGTACTTCTTGAGAAGCCAACAGTTCCTCGGCTGGTCAAGAAACCCCCGGCGTTTTATGAAGCTCGAAAGTTTTACAGTGTTCAAAAACAGCCCGCTATTCTTCCCGGCCCTGAGCCAGATCAATCCAGTCTTCGATCTCCTAACCGATTTGAGAATCAATTGAACAAAGAAGTAGATAGACATATAAATATACAAACAAATAAATATATATAACTATAGAACGTCAAACCACAGTTCTTCACTACCGTCGTTCTGCCTTCAGTACCAGATGTCAAGTTTGATCACCGGCTGTTTACAACGATAATGCACACAAGTGGACAACCCTACGTTATTCAAATGTATTCTTAACCTCTGTGCCGTCCTCTGGGGTCTCAACTCTTACTTCCTACACAACCAAAGCAAGTCCTCCGTTTGTCCCGTGTTGTACGACTTGCGCATAATGTGATATGCAGGACAACACCCCTTCTCTCCTTTCAGTAAACTGGGATGAAAGACTGTTAATTAAAACCGTATTCTCTTCTGGCAGTGATGAGCTGTGTCAAGATTTCTTATTTCCCGTACATCCATGGAGCCTATTAAGACTGATATGTATATCTGTATTATAACTATGTTTCTCGTTACTAGCCACGATTCGTTTGTGTGACTGTCAGTGATACATACACATGAATGTCTGTAATCAAACCCAAAAGAAAATTACATGGCAGTAGCTCAAAGCAGGAGGACACGAGTAGCAGGTTGCTAAAAACATGTCTCTATGATGTCTCTATGTACGAACTGCAGATGAATTCAGTTTTATGTTATGCGCGTCATGCTGCAGATCCAGGTACCAGCAACTCACCATGAGCATTTGTCTGTATCAAGGATCCACACTTAAGCTAATAACGTGCATTCAGGTAAAAGGAAACTTTCCTTTACCCGAAGACGGAAGCAGAGCCTGCTTCAGAAACGTAGTGCTACACTGGAAGTTAGACGATGGAAAAAGTCCAAAGAAAAAAAAAGACCATATAATAATATAAACAACCAACTAGATGCAACAATGACAATTTATTGATAACTTCAATCAGCTCAACATGTTTCGGGCGATAGTTTCGCCCACCCTTAGGAGCACTAGACTGTGTTTTATACCATAAGCTGTAAAAAACACAGTCCAGTGCTCCTGAGGATGGGCGAAACTATCGCCCGAAACATGTTGAGCTGGTTACGTTATCAATAAATTGTCACTGTTGCATCTAGTTGGTTGTTTATATTATTGTATCAATGACGCACGGTCACGCAAACATCAAACATAAAAAAAAAAATTTTCAATATGTACAAGCGGTTTAGAATAAAATTTTGGGTCAAGGATGTTTGTTCACGATTACAGCCATCCATGTTTTCACTTAATCCATACGAGGGTAAAGGTAACTTGTTATATGTTCGGTCCCCATCGAAGTAACATTACCCCTGAAATAAAGGGAATTGCCAACTTGATGCAACTAGGTAATTTTATTGATGTATTCTTAGCTCGACATGTTTCGGGTACATACGCCCGTCATCAGGAGCATTAGATGTTGAGTTGCAGCATATGGTTTTCTGCACCGAGTTTTTGGATTGGTG
>Ga0123353_10000895_pt1 | contig 36384 bp, 32 predicted proteins | sample TergutLab28metaG_3_FD_92763 | JGI IMG/M metagenome (GOLD analysis project Ga0123353, IMG submission 92763) | Labiotermes labralis P3 segment gut microbial communities from Petit-Saut dam, French Guiana - Lab288 P3 | ecosystem: Host-associated > Arthropoda: Insects > Digestive system > Gut ... | reverse complement strand
GGGTACACATCGAAGTCGTCGGAAAAGACAAATACAAAGTAGCCGTGCAGGATAACGGTCCCGGCATCGTCAAAAAACAAATACCACTCATCTTCGGAAAACTGCTCTACGGCTCAAAATTCCATCGCCTCCGAATGAGCCGCGGACAGCAAGGCATCGGAATTTCCGCTGCCGGTATGTACGGGCTCCTCACCACCGGCAAGCCGATTAAAGTCGCCTCGAAGATTTCTCCACGAAAGCCGACGCACTACTTTGAAATCAAAATCGACACCAAAACGAACAAGCCGGACATTCTGAATGGCAACGGCGACGGCGAGGATATTCCGCCCAATGACGAAGGTAGAAAATGGATCGAGCGGCACGAAATCAAGTGGGTCGAAGTCAATCACGGCACCCGCGTTACCATCGAACTCGAAGCGAAGTACAATCGGGGACGCGGAAGTGTGGACGAATACCTCGAACAGACTGCCATTTCCAATCCGCATGTTACGATTCACTATGCTGACCCTGATGGCAATGAAAAAACTTACGAGCGAGTCATCACCGACTTGCCGCCAGAGCCGGTGGAAATCAAACCGCATCCCTACGGAGTCGAACTCGGCAATCTTGCCCACATGATTGAAGCATCAGCAGAACCGAGCCTCGGAAAGTTTTTGACGGAGTCATTTTCCAAGGTGAGTCCGAGCATCGCAAAGCACCTGTGTGCCGAGTCGGGAATCGATTACCGAAAGCCGCCGCGCAAGGTTCACCGAGCCGAAGTCGAAAAACTTTATGAAGCGATTCAAACTGCTAAAATACCGGCACCGCAGGCGGATTGCATTTCACCGATTGGCGAAGAGCATCTGCTAAAAGGTTTGCATCAGGTTGTTCCCGGTCAGTTTTTTGTAACGTCAACGCGTCCGCCGGCAGTCTATCGAGGCAATCCGTTTCAGATTGAAGTCGGTTTGGCATTCGGCGGCGCACCGGCATCGCACAAGGTTGCGTTGGACACGCTTGAAGAGATGCTCGGTGAAAGCGATGCCCGAACGCTTCGGCAATTTTTGACTTCGACCTTCGACGGTCTCGGTTCCGATGCTGCTGACAAGATTATCAAGGCATCACGACTGCGTCCGCGTGTTTCGCCGAAAAATATAGAACCGAAAGAGATTGTTCGGTTGCATGAGTCGTTGCAGTCATTGAATTTAAGTGAAGGGCAAACGATGAATGTTTATCGTTATGCTAATCGAGTACCTTTGCAATTTCAGCCGGGTGCGTGTTTGATTACGCAGACGGTAATGAACATGAATTGGCGGTCTTATGGTTTGAGTCAGGTTCGTAATCAGTTGCCGCGTGGGGCGGTGACGTTGATTGTGCATTTGGCAAGTGTTTGGGTTCCTTTTACGAGTGAGTCGAAGGAGGCGATTGCGTCTTATCCAGACATTCAGAAGGAGTTGCGATTGGCATTGCAATCGGTGGGGCGCAAGTTGGGCATGTATTTGAAGCGTCGGGAAAAGGTGAAGCATGAGGGTGAGCGTCGCTCTATTTTCATGCGTTATCTTGGCGAAGTGGCAACGGCAGTGTCCGGTGTGAACGGGATGGATCGTCAGGAGTTATACGATGCTCTTGTATCAGCGGCGAAGCGTAAGACGGCGACGGCGGATGTGTTGCTAGGCGAAGACGGCAAGCCGATTGAGGAAGAAAACTTCGGGGAGAACGTGATTATCGTGGCGTGAAACGAACAGAGCCGCAATCTCTTAGAGGGACATTTCAGTCTTACAGGGACTCTGTTAGAGTGGGTATGGCAATCGAGGCAGTACGGCAATTCAGTGATGAGACAAGCAAGTACATGAGTGCCTTCAAAAGAGAATAAGCACGGCTGCAAGGCAATCCACTCCCACCTGAACAGACAGCGAGTGGAACGGCGGGTACTTCTCCGTCTTATCAATCCCCAGGGAAAAACATTTTTGAGGTGGCATCACGGGGAACGGTTCAGGATGTCGAACATCACATCAAAAACGGTGTCGATGTTAACGTGAAAAATAATTCCGGCAATACGCCGCTCCACGCTACTGCTGCGTTAAATCCCGATGCAGCGGTTGTGCAATACTTGATTGACCAAAAAGCCGATATAAATGCGAGAAACAAAAAATACATGACACCGATGTTTTTTGCCCAATCGTCGGAAAAGAGGGTGATTCTCAAAGTAGCCGGAGGCGAGGAATAGCAAAAAGCAGAGAGACATCACAACTTTCAGGTGGTTAAGGAAGGCTACGACAGTTCCCTCACGGACACGTCCGACTCGCCTGATGGTGGAATGTAACCGGTGGGACTGTTTTAAAGTCCGAGACTAAACCGTTGGTAGGCGGCTAGGGCTTCCGGTGTGCCGGTCTTGCAACGGCTCCCGTCCAGTGCTTTCAGGGCTACCGGCTTTTGGTCAACATAGACATAGGCAAAGCCGTTCCGGTTACTATAAGGACATTTCTTTTTTGGCATTGTGCGTACCTCCCCGTGAAATGTAGTAAACGTTTACTACAAATCGGCTACACAATAGACCAAAATTCCAAACCACAAAAGCCGCTAAACCTTTGTTTTCTAGGCTAAAACCTAATGGGCGATACGGGACTCGAACCTGTGACCCCTAGCTTGTCGAGCACTGTCTTTTACTTTTGCTCAAAGTGCTTTCCAATGTGAAAAATAAGGGAAAAACCTGCAAACACTGGTATTTCCCGACTCAAACAACTTTATCATTCTATATCATTCTTTGCTTTTGTCAATCGGGCAAACCCATATTTCAGGAAACAAACCTATTTTTTATCCTAAACCCATACCAAATCCATACGTTTTTTTCTTTTGTCTGTTCGGGTGTGCCAAACTTTTGTGGGAGTTTTTCCGACCCCACCGCTTGACAATGGATGGGCAGACGTAAAATCGCCTACACGTCCAGTGGCAACGAACATTTCACAAATTGCCTATTTCCCCATCAGGTAAAATCCCCACAAAATTTTGGTACACCCTGTCTGTTCCAAAACACCCTCCTTGACCTTGACGAAAAAATAAAATCTGTTACGCTATCGCAACGATAGACTGATATGAATTTATGGGACAAGTCCAAAGAACGCGGAGATAGTTATGGATTTCGTAAAGTACATACGTGACCCTATTTGGGGTGATATTTTGCTTACGCAAGCCGAAGATAGAATCATTTCAACAAAAGCATTTCGACGGCTACGGCACATTAAACAAATGAGTCTCGCTTATATTGAGCATCATGGTGCTCAACATACCCGTTATGAACATTCGATAGGATGTGTTCACGTCGTACATCATCTTGCCCAAAATTTATTAAATAATGTTCCAATTGAGGTACTTAGACAAGAAAAATATAAGGAACTTGACGATAAGGATAGAATTCTTAAACATTTACGAATGGCGGCATTATTACATGACATAGGTCATGCCCCCATGTCCCACCTAGTCGAAGCGGCATTTCACAAATTTCCTGAAATGCTAACGTCAACCTATAAAACCAAGGCTTTTTCTGAATTGACTGAATGCCAAAACATTGCTTTGAAAAATCCTCATGAGTATGGGCACGAGAGTTTTTCTGTTGCACAAATTATGGAAGATTCCGAGATATACGAACTTCTTAAACAAAATGATTTTCAACACGAAGCGATTACTTATCTAGTTCATGGGATCGGTGTCCCTCTTCCGAAATTTAAGATATTTAAGCCTTTGATTAGTGGCGATTTAGATGCAGATCGCCTAGATTATATCAACAGAGATTTCTATTATTGCGGGATAAGAGAATTTGTAGATTTGCAGTTTTTTTCGAGGGCACTCAGGTTCTGCGACGATTGTTCAATAGCAATCGACGAGTCTAAGATTGTGGATGTTTCCAGTTTTTTATATTCTCGATTCAAACTTTCGCAACGAGTTCATAATGCAACAAGTAGTCGTCTTAATGAGCAAGCGTTCATGGAAATTATTCACCGTTACTTTCGTGAGATGAATGAGGAGAGAAGATTACGGAAATTGGTCGAGCTACATACAACAATGACAGACAATGACCTTATCTTTGAGTTAAATGAAAGAAAGGATGAAAAAAATCGTTATATTGTACAAGATTCACAATCGGCTCTATTCTTTTCGGCGGCTGACCTTATTGATGGGAGAGCTACAAAAACTTTAACCCAAGTTGTATCCTTGACGTATGACTCACTTCATCCCATTGAGCGTTTTTTCTTGGACTATATCTCTCGAAATAAAGAGACGTTACCTGGATTAAGAACATATCTAATAGATCATGCCGGAATGCCAGAATATTTTCTTGTTGATATTGTTTCCATAAAGCCTTCTAGTATGACGTTGCCCGTCATTAAAAGAAATGAGAAAAGAAGTTTGTTTGATCGATATTATATGCCTCACGCAATATATGCAGCATCAATAACTGCTTTGGAAATAAGATTCTTTGTGTTTTCTGATATTCCGCATGACATGATCGCTAGTAAAATAATGAAACGCGAGCACAATCTTCGTACACAAGAATGTGATCCCAATTTTCTGAAAAAAAATGAGTATGCTGCATTGTCCTCAAAAGACAAAGCGACCGTTCGCATATCGCTTGCTGTCAAAGACAGTGTCATCAGTACCGCAATTATGCAACTAGATAAAATTGAAAGTATTAAGGATTATCCATTTGAGTTAATCATCCTTTTTGCTATGTATGCACTCAATCTACACGCACGAAGTCCAGAGAAACTTAAACATCATGGATCTTTATGGTTTGAGTCAGATCGGCGGATATGTGTGTTTATGCAAGATATTCTTTGTAGTGTGGGAAAAATCGACACTGATAACCGTCAATCGTTCAATGAAGATACCTATTACAAAGTATGTGAACAATTAGGTCTATGGGGTGTTGTCGATCATGTTCATAAACCAGTCCCAGCTAACTTTGAGACATCATTTGAACATGGTCCTCCGGGATATGTTTTTGCCCAGCGAGTAGATAGAGTAATCAATCAATGGGGGAATGCTCTTGTTGAGTATTTAGGAAATAATTCTCCAAAGATTAAAACGATGATTAAGCAAGTCGTGGACGTTGTTGACGAAAAGCAAGATAACGTGCTTAACGATCTAAAAGAACTTGCATCACTCGCAATTGATGATTATTCTGAAGAGAAATCGGCTAAAAAATGGGAGATTTGTAATAACATTATCAGTAAGGGGGGATGTTTACTAAAACTAACGTAACAATGTTCGGACGGTAACATAGAATTCTGCCTAGGCAGGCTTCCGTTCTTCATACGGGGAGTCTTTACGACCTCCTCCATTTGATACGCTGGAACACTTACTTTGATACCGACATCTTCATTCCACCAGTATTTTTTTAGCCTGTTTCCCGCTATGCTTCTTTATCAACTGCCGGATGTACTCTTTTTCGTCAGGTGTACGCTGTCTGGTGAACGGATTCCGCAACTCATCTGGAACCGGCGGCAACTCTGATTCCTGTAACGCCTTCTTGATTGCCGATTCCCGCTCTCGCAAATCCTCAATCGCAGGGGCAAGCGACCGATGCGACGGGGACTCATCTATAAAATCCAACAGGAAGTCTATCTCCCATTGAAGGCTGGCGAGTTCGGTAAGGTAGTCCTGTTCATGCGGTCGGTAGTCGTTCAATGCTCTCGAAAGTGCTGTCATCATGATTTGTTCTCCGTTGTTAGAGTGAAAAAATCTTACATCCCTATTATCTACCAAGAGACCGCATGACTTTTACACTCAACCCTACAAACCGTCCGAAGTTCCCACCTTCGGCTTATCTATTGTAACAAAAAATTCTATTGTGAATCAACCCCCTTGTATTATTGATCAAGAAAAAAGGACTTGCCCGAACATAAAAACCCGCCTTTTGCTATATGGTAGAGAGGGACACTTTTTCATTCGCATTGATTCAAAGCAGAGTGTTTTGATAATGCCAATGGTGATCTCTCACTAACTATGAAAGGGTAAAATCATGACTGCTATTGCTAATCCTACAACACCCCCTACCTTCGATTCCTTGTACCCAAAGATACTCGCCCAGTTCCGGTACTATGCCAGACGGTTTAGCCGTTGCAAAACCCTAGACCGAGACGATGTAATCCAAGACCTCATGGGGATTGCACTGGAAATGTACACTTCGCAAGTCCGCCGAGGCAGGGAAGTGTACTATACTCCGCTTGTACGATACGCCATCAAAAGGTTCAGGGACGGACGGCGTTTCACGGGACAAAATACCACCGACATTCTCTCCGAAAATACGCAGATGAAAGGGCGGAGCAAGGTTCGCCTATTTAGCGAATACGAGAGCAAGCCGGGAAGTTGGGGATTCGAGCATTACAATCGACAGCCGGGCGTAGCAGAGGGGGTGCAATCGAAAATCGACTACGAGGACTGGGTCGCACAGCAGGCGGAGCGGGATCAGCAGATTATCACGGACTTGTCGATGGGGGAGACCACCAACAACGTTGCAAAGAAGTACCGTGTATCAGCGGGACTAATCAGTCAGTACCGGAAACGATACCGCAAGAGTTGGGACGACTTCATGGGGGACACGCATAAACCGGCGTAGTACCAAGCGTACAGAGGGGGAGACTCACTGTTTCCCCCTTTTTCTCTAAACTTCTTTTACCTCTAAAACGCACAACTCTTTGCGGCTAATAACAATGATAATGAAACAATACATTGTTTTTCAATCCTAATAATCGAAAGGAAAAATCATGACCATGACGATTACAGACTCCCGTTTCCCATCGGCAACGAAAGAAACCACCATACCTGCGAAATGCCGACGCAGAGTTACCGTCAAGACAATGCCGATGAGTCAAGCCGCTCTGTTGCAATCGGCGGTAGAGGTTCGGCAAACGTTACGTGACTCATTGGTTCAGGTTAACGACCTGATCCGTGAGGTCAAAGCACAACGGAAACAAGACCGGCTATTGCAAAGCACAATGGACTCCCTTCGCAAGTTGAGTCTTGCCTAACAATTTTCCGATGGGGTGGGCAATCGTAACCGCCCAGCCCGTCATTCCATTAACCCTAACTTGAAAGGACAAAATCATGGCTATCAAAATCAACGTTGGTGTCAATAAGAAAATCGGCTTGCCTGATTATGGTAGTGCCGGTGGTCATTGCAACATCGAAATCGAGGCGGACAATTCGATACTGGACAATGCCGACCAATTTTTACAGCGGGTCAAAGACGCATACGAAATGGCACGTCAGTCTGTCGAAGAGGAGTTATCGCACCATCGACCGAATGGCAACACTGGTCAACGCACCAGTCAACAGAGAGAACCGGCAAGGACGGAACCGGCACAGCAACGTCAAGAGTACCGTCAAGACTATCGGAGCAATGACTCCGGTGGTAACACAGGTTACAACCGTGTTGCCTCTCCGAAACAACAGCAGTTCATTGCGTCGCTGGTCAAGGGAGTCAAAGGTTTGAATTGGAAAACACTGGACAATTATTGTAGCGTCCAGTTCGGCAAGAATACTTCACAACTCACACCGAAAGAAGCATCGGCACTCATTGAAGACCTCAAAGCAGCCAAAGAAGGTAGAAGGGAGATCGCCGCATGAGAAGAGAAGATTTTCCGCCAATGACTGACCTTGAATGGGCATTGACCAAGCAAGGATGGTACAAGTCTTATCACGGAGCAGGTTTTGCAAGTCCAACCGGCTATCACTGGAAAGTATGGCGACCGGGCAAGCCGTTTATAGACAGTCCGTTGCAATATGTAGTCGGTAGAGGTGGCAATTCGTATCCTGCCGAGTTTGTCGAAATGTACCCTTACACCTATGGTAGGTTGTAGCGTAGTGTCGGGAAGGGACTCGTGGTCTGCTCCCTTCTTTTTGTGTCCCTGCTGGACGGTCTAGCGGGGCATTACATTTTCACTCTAACAAAATGGAGGTTTTATGTTTGAAGGCGAATTGTTCGGCAAAATCATGGCACTCGCAATTATGGCATGGGTGTACATGGTTTTCAAGACCGGTAGATTATGAAAGGGGGTGATTGCTATGATGGATTGTCTGTTCATGATGTTTTTTATCGCACTGATAAAAGGCATTATTGATATGTCGCAAGAGTAGTACCACTGGTTTATCCCATCGGATAGCAAGGTTCGGTGGGGCATCTTTTTGCTCTCTCCCACCAGTACAATCTATGCCAGCGATTTTTAGATAACCCAATTCCGGTATCTTTGCACGGGTCGCATCATTGTAGCAAGAAAAGTTAGCAGGAGTCGGGAGCAGTGATTATTCTCTCACTCGGCTAAAAGGTACAGCGTTTTATGATAGATAACAGTAGTATGGCATTGCAAATTGTTCGCAGTGTGATAACTTCAACCATTAACAAAAGAGAGGTGAAAAAATGTCAAACCACCAAGACAACGCCCTGCGTCCGATTACCTTCCCGGACATCATAGGACTCACAGACACGAAACGCAGGATCAAAGTCTCCATTGACGCTGCAAAGGCAAGGAATGAGTCCCTCGGTCACGTTCTTATTGACGGGTCGAAGGGACTGGGCAAAACAACCCTTGCACTCTGCATGGCGAACGAAATAGGTACGGACTTGCTGACTGCCAATGCTGCGACCATCAAAAGTCCACGTGACTTGTTACAGGTACTTCGGGACATCGAACCACGTGACGTGCTGTTCATAGACGAAATCCACAGTCTCCCCAGACCGGTCGAAGAGTTCCTTTATACTGCGATGGAGGACTACCGTGTTGATATTCCAACGGGACAGCGTACTAAAAATGTCGTCTCCGTTGACATCAATCCTTTTACGCTCATTGGAGCCACGACGCATGTGGGCAAGGTATCGCCTCCGCTTCGGGATCGATTCAGGTTCAGGGAGACCCTAGACCCCTACACCGATGACGAAATCGCAAAGATTGTTACCATCAATGCCAAAAAGTTAGGGTGTACGGTGGGAAACGATGCTGCTATGGCTATCGCAATCCGTTCAAGGAATACGCCTCGTATTGCCGTCAATAACCTCTACTGGTGTCGGGATTTTTCGCAGTTACACGGGAGCAAGAATTTAACACTGCCCTACGTGGAAGCGGCAATGGAAGATCAGGGCATTGACGAAATGGGATTGACTCGGAATGACCGGCGGTACTTGCAGGTTCTCCACGATGTTTACGGTGGCGGTGCTGTCGGCAAGGTTGTTTTATCCCATTCGTTAGGGATTGCTGCGGAGACTCTGGAGTCGGATATCGAACCGTTTCTGTTGAGCAAGGGTCTGATATTGAGAGTTCCCAGCGGTCGGCAACTCAATACCGAAGGTTTCAAACTGTGCCGGGTATTGAATGTCTGACAAACTGTGGCAACAGTGGCAATCCACGTTGTATTGTGCCTCCATCGGTAGCCGGTGGGGGCTTTCTGTCGTCCGTGTTCCTGTGCAATTCCATCTGATTCTCATTAGATAACCCAAATCTGGCATCTTGGATTGCTGCCGGGTGTGTTGCGTAGAGGCGGAGTCGGGCGTTTGGAAGAGCATCGGGGGGCTTTCCTTCATTACAGCCGCTGTTTCAAAAACCGTTCGTACTTTTTCAGTGCGGCGTATCCTGTCCGTTCGATCAGAGGGAGAAACATTGTGCCGTATCTTGTGCGTTGTTTGTTTGGTACAGTCTGCAAGTACCGTCTTTTTGCCTCTTCCGCAGTGCCGCCGTCAAACACGAAAAAAGTGGCGACCGTTACGCTGGTTCTATCGAATCCACCTTTGCAATGGACGTAGACCGGCACGTCGGACTTGCTGGCAATTTCGTGTATTGTCCGTAAGTGTTCGAGGTTCGGCACGGTCATATCGACAGTCGGGAACCGGGTATATCTGATGTCGGTTGGCAGGTGTTCCCTGTATGAAGTCAGTCTATCCGGTGGTTCGGTCAAGTCGATGAAATGTTTGATGCCGAAGTTGAGCAACTGCTGTAACTTCGGCAGACCCTCCCCGACGGTTCTCTTGAAAGGATACTCTCCGGCATAAAAATTGCTGGAAACTTGGTACGAAAACTCGATGGGAGTGCCGATTCCAGTGTTTTTTTGTCTTTTGTCTTTCATTTCAGGGTTTTCACGATAATCGGCGGTGAGGGGCAAGGCAATCCCATACCTTATTATACGTCGCTCTGGCGGATTGGCAAGGGTTCTCTGGGATAATTTTCTGATTCCGGGCTAAAACTCGCTGCGTTCTTTGGCAAATAATAGGAGTATAGAAAAACCAAGCGAGTTGGTCTATGCCGATGAGTCGCTCCTGCCTGTCCCTTTGCCCGCCATTTTACCCTTTCGGTCGGCGAAGGGCAGCGGGGCGACAATTTTCCGATGGGCTAAAAAGTCTATCGGGGCTTGGCAAATAACTAATGATAGAAATTGCGAGCGGTTCGCAGTTCCGATGATTCCAACCTTTAACAATGGAGAAGGCTGCCTATCGAATAAATTACCCAACGTGATCCGATGTCAGGATTCGGGAAAATTCCGGGGTGTTGCAAAGTGGAACCACATCGTGTAGAATGATGGCTCAAGGTTCTCGGAGCCTACTCCGATTTAACCACTGGAAATTTATCGAATAACTTGACAGACTGAAAATTAGTTGACGAGGTCTTTGTCTAGCCAAAATCGTAGCAGATTCGCATTTAGACAGGAAGCGTTCAGGGCAACATGGTTATTATGCCGTGTTGCTGTTGACTGACTTTGGACACCGTTTTATTACCGATTGATCAGCGTCCCTGTAATAGGGGCATTGGATCATGTTGGGTAATAACGGTTCTTGCTACGATACCGGGCTAGACAGCAGATGCTGATGCCCTTTCTTTGCGTAGCGACGGCTTGATTGCCGTTGACTCTTTTAGAAATGCGATTTTCAGTCTGTACCCTATGCTTCCGTTTCCACTTCAATAACCCCACTTTCAAACAATGACAATTAAAAAAATCGCTGGTTTTATCGTCCCCGTGCTGGTGGTCGGTACAATCGTTGGCTCCAAATACATCCAAAAACAGGCAAACATCGAAAAGAAAGAAAAGCAAGCAAAAATCGTGAAATTTTTGACGACGGTAGATGAGAACGGTCGAACTCCGCTCCATAAGGCGGCATACATTGGAAACGAAACATTGGTCAAACATCTTGTTTCTAAAGAGAGGGCAGACGTGAATGCAAAAACCAACACTGGTGCCACTCCGCTCCATGATGCAGCAGCAGGGGGGAATGTTGCCGTTGTCGAATTCCTGATTTCAGAAGGGACGGACGTGAATGCGAAAACCAACACGGGTGCCACTCCACTCCATTCGGCAGCAGTTAATCAGAAAGTTGAAGCGGTTCAATTCCTTGTTTCCAAAGGAGCAAATGTGAATGCAACAAACAACGATGGCAAGAATGCACTCGACATGGCAAAAGAAAAAGGGAATACAGAGGTAGTCGAGTACCTCTCCCACATACAATAAACCTAACTTTTGGAGAAATACGATGCCGAACTTTTTTTACACTGACGCAAACGGACAAAAACACGGAACCTTTACTCCCCAGCAACTCAAAGAACTGGTCGCACAGGAAATGATTACTCCGCAAACACCATTAGAAACCGATACCGGCAAAAAAGGTCTCGCCGGACAAATCAAGGGGTTGTTCCCCGCCGCTCCGTCGCCATTTACCCAATCGGTGCCGCCGAAAGTACCCGCTCCCGTTGCGGTTGATACTCCTGATGAGAATGGAAACGGATACGATTACCGACGTATTGCTTCGTTACACCGATTGTCCACTTGGTCGATATTGGTGTTCATACTGGTATCCCAAATAATGAGATTTCTTCGTGATGGATCGATATTTGGCGAGGTTACTGCTGGTCTTATGGCACTGGCAGTTTTAAGTTTTTCAATCGTTTGCGTAGTCATGCTGGCACGGTCAATTCAATACAATATCGTTGTTACCGTGATTTTTGCAATGTGTATGTTCCCCGGTTCATTGCTTGGTGTTATACATTCGCTAGTGGGCGTGCTTATTATGCTTGTTCCCTTTTTTGGCGTGTACTATCGTGCTGCAAAAATTCTCAAACAAGCAGGATACAAAATCGGCTTCATCGGAGCAAATATGCGACAGTTTGATGATTATATCTCGCCATCTGTTGTTTCGCCACCCATAGAATCAACGCAAGTCGATAGCGAATCAACGCAAGCCAAGGGCGGCAAAGCCATCGCTTCGCTAGTGTGCGGTATCGGCAGTCTGATAACTCTTGGCGGATTCCTTATTGCCCCCATCATCGGCTTGATTCTTGGCATTTTTGGATTGAAATCCAGAAAGTCAGGAATCGCAATAGCAGGAATCTGTGTCAATGCGGTTGCACTTTTATTGATCCCCCTATTTATACCCATGCAGATAGCACTGCTACTCCCTGCCATTCAAGCAGCAAGGGGGGGAGCACAGAAACAGATATGTGTCAGTAATATGAGGCAGATTGGTTTTGCACTCGACATTTACGAAAGTATCAATGAAGCATTTCCGCCACTTTATACGGTTGATAATGCTGGTCGTCCGTTGCATAGTTGGCGGGTTTTGATTTTACCGTACATAGAACAGACCGCACTGTACGAACAGATACGGTTAGATGAACCATGGGACAGCCCATATAATTCTCAATTTCATAGCCGAATCATCAACGAATACCGTTGTCCAAGCAACAAAGATGTCAGCGACACAAATAATTGTGTTTATGCGGCTATCAAAGGGGAAGTATTTGTCCCAGCCGACAGTGGTAAGCGTACCTTTGGTGATGTTAAAAATGGAATCTCGAACACGATAGCCTTTATCGAAGTCAAGGAACCGTTTTGCTGGATGGATCCGACTGCCGACATAACTTTGAACGAATTGACGAAAGGCATCAACGTTCTGGGTGGACGTGTTGGTAGTTTCCATTCAGGAGGTTGCAATGCCCTTTTCGTGGATGGTTCAACTCGCTTCATAAATAATTCGATTGATCCCGCAGAATTACGGACAATGGGGGAAAGTGGTGCTCCCCCCGTTACTGTTTCTTCATCGAAAACCTATCGGGATGACGAATATAAATTCAGTTTTGACTATCCCGAAGGTTGGCAGAGGATTATACGACCTGTGGATGTGCCGAACTCGCTTGTCTTTGTAGCGGGACAGAAAGTCGACGGCATTGCCCCGTCTATCCTTGTAATGGCAATTCCTATTTCAGACGTGTCCAATGAGGATTTACTTGGAATACGAAAGGCGGCATTCCAAAGCATGCTTGAAAGTGAAGGTCTCGAAAATATGGAGATATTGGATTTCGGAAACAGAGAAATCGGCGGCAAAAAATGTCTCTTTTGCCATTATCAAGCAACGATAGGAGAAAATACCATAGAGAGACTTCATTTTACTTTCATACTTGAAGGCAAACACTTCATAATCCTAGCAATGGATAGTCAAGCCAGTTTCGGTAAAAAACGTTCTGATTTCGATTCGATTATCAATTCCTTTCAGTTCGATTGAGCACGAAGGCGGTATTTCGCACATTTTCCCAATTCCCCTTTCAAACAATGACAAACTTTTATTACACCGACACAAACGGACAAAAACAGGGTCTTATTAGCGAGCAACATCTGCGAACGTTGGCTGCACAGGGAGTTATCACTCCCGATACGCCGTTGGAAACAGAAGGCGGACATAAAGGACTTGCCGGGCAGATTCCCGGTCTGTTCGATGGCATAAAGCCGTCATTTTCTCTACCGGTGCCCCACGCAGCACAATCCGCCGTCAATCTGTTCTGTACCAACTGCGGTAACGCTGTTTCTGAACGAGCGAACGCTTGTATGTCTTGCGGTGCCAGTCCCATTGGACACAAAAAATTCTGCCGGTATTGCGGTGTTGCTCTCAATCCCGAACAGGTTATTTGTGTAAAGTGCGGTGCTTCGCTCACCGGAAATTCCGGTGCAAGTGCAAGAGGAACTTTTCACAATTCCACGGGCTTGGTCAGGAGATTCAATACCTATTTCATGGTGTTTTGGATATTTGCGGTGATCGAGGCAGTGTGTAGCATTTTTCTGGCAATGGCGGAGGTCACTGGCGGCATAGAGGAGGATAGTCTTTTGGGGCTGATTATCTTTCCAGTAGCAATTCCCATGATAGTTTTTGAATTCATGTTACTTTACCAGTTGTGGAAACTGATTCCATTGGACATTGCCCGAACGACTCCCGGCAAAGCGGTCGGCTTTTCGTTTATTCCCGTATTCGGTTTCTATTGGTGGTTCGTTGCTTTCTGGGGACTGGGAAAAGATATGAACATGACGCTTGAACGGCTTGGTTCTTGGAAACAAGTCAACACAGGGTTGGGACTGGCTGCTTGCATCCTTTCCGTTGTCGATTTGGTTTTCTTTTGGCTCCCCCTTGTTAGTGCCTTGGTCGGGTTAGCGGGTGCCATCACTTTGATTTTCTTTTTCAAATCCGTTAAAGACGGTGGCATTATTTTGTTAGAACAGGGGGGACAGTAAGCACACGAAGCAATGACAAACTTCTACTACTACAACGAGAACGGCGATAAGATAAGCGTTACGGGCAAACACCTCAAACTGCTTGCCGAGAATGGACACATTACACCGGAAACTATTATTGAAAACGAAAATGGGAAGCAAGCACTGGCAGGAAAAGTGAAGGGCTTGACGTTTGCCGAAACACTACCCGACTGGACGTATGAACCTGCATTGCCAATCGCCTCCGTGCCTGTCCCACCTGTAGAGGCTAATCCGTTTACTGCTCCCGTGCCGATTGAACGCAATCCATTTACTGTCGCTGTTCCAGCAATAAAGCCTGATTCATTTACTACCGCAGAAATTAGACAGGCATTACGAGATGCGGACAGACGAGCCACTGAACATCAAGCGTTAGTCCGACAAGCAATACTGATGAACGAGCAGCATACATACGAATCTGGGCAACAAAAGAAAGACACCACTGTTACCGGAAAGCAAGAGGAAGGATGTTTGGCAAGCAGTGGAGGGCTTATTGGCATTGGTATTATTTGGATCATAATCAACGCTTGGCGTGGTAAATGGGAATATGTTTATAGTATTTCTGCCATCGTCGCTATTGTCGTCCTTATCGCCGTGATTGTGGACGCAATACGTCATTCTGCGGGTAGGACTGCCAAGCAGTTAATGACCGCCAAACAACGATGCGGAACGCTGGGTGGCATTTTCCTTGCCATTGGTATCCTTTTGTTCTTTATCGGCTATAATATGTACTCGCACAACATGGGATTGATTGATGATCACTATTATGCTAAACGTAATGCCGATAATGCCAATCGTGCGATGTCTTATCCAGAAAACAGAGTTAATACAGAGACTATGAGATCAGCAATGAAGGAGGGTTATGATGCCGCACAAGAGGTTGTTAAGGCATCCCGCAACCTTCGACAGTCTTCATATTCGCCGTTACTGATCAACCTGTTACGTGGATTAGGCATCCTTCTGTTCTTGACCGGTTTCGTCCTGACAGTGGTCGGGTGGTGCATACCGAATCAGAATAGACCATAGTAGCACAAAAGGCATTATCAGTCCGACGGGATATTATCTTATAGATGACGTTTTCAACTTTTAATAAGGAGTAATCAATGCAAAGAAGAGTAAACGTACCGGGGAAAATCGTAAGAAGAATCACGATCAAGACAACTAAAACACCGCAACCGGGGCGTGCTGTTCCTGCCACGCCCCAAACATTGCCGAGCAGAGTCGTTCCTAACAAGGGAGGAGGGGTACGACGCATTTATTATGGCTAGAGGTTTCATTACAGGGCGGGAAGGATATGAAATCGCATTTTGATCCTTCCCTGATAAGCACAAAAAGCCTTTTTTACTGTCCGTATTGTACTACCACCCCCACCTTATCACTACTCTGAAAAATATGGAACCTACGTGTAGTATCGTCCTTGTTCCAAAGGAGGAAATGGCGTATTTCGAGGCAATAGTTTAGTATAGTAACCGGCAATAATTTAGCCGACCATTTCCTTTCAGTTATCCAGAATAGATACCTGATATTTTCAGAATAGAACGCATATTTTGAATAACCCAAATCTCGAAACTGGGGCTATACTTCTGACAGTATTAACTCTCTCTTTCTATCAGTTAACCATTTGTCCAATGTATTATAGATGTCGATGCGGTCTGTCGATAGTTCGACAAATAGAAAAATATAACACATTGACAACAATAGACTTATATTTTCTGGAGACTTCATCTATACGGTAAATATATCTGCATTACTTTGGATTAAACTATGTCTTGATTTTCATTCCGTTCATTCCGTTGGTTCCGAAATAGATTGAGTTCCTGTGAAAAAAGTTTTGCCCAGATAGCCTGTCCGCCTGTCCATTTGTGATTTAAGTTGCTCCAAACATTACAAAACAAGAGACTTACGATCATTTGACCTGTTTGGACTGCCTGTCCATTAACCTGTCCGGGTTGTCCGTACAAAAATAGATTGAAGTACAATAAAATATGATAGTTGCCAGCATATAAATACCTTCTCGTTCGTCAACACCATCGAGCAGCATGCAGCACCGTAGATGGTTTGTCCCTACTACTCACTGCCAAACTCATGACGTGTTGACGTGTTTAGCCTTGCAGTTATAGAGTGCTCTGTTAAATGTAATCTGATTCTCCGTCATCATGTTTGCGTATTTATTTCGGCTTTCTGGGTCTTCCAGGTTTCGATTCTAGTCCCTCCTTTTTAAGCCAATTCTGGATGGTTCTAATTGACTTTTTGACTTTGTATTGGTCAAGTAAATATCCATTGATCCGTCCTGCGTTCCAACCATTGTCTCTGGCAAGTCGGAGTGCCTCATCCTTGGGGATTATTTTCTTTGGTCGCCCACCTCGTCGTCCTGTGTGCCTTTGTCCTGCTTTGATGGCATTCGACCGGCTCTCTGGCGGAGGGCTGTCGTCGATCACCGCAAAGATAATGTCCTTTGCTCGTTCTCCAAAAAAGTGAACTAGATATTTTTGGAATACGGCGAAGTCGTTCTCGGTGTAATTCCATGAGTCGGTTCCTTGTCCGATATGATTGTATTCTGCTGGTCTAATGATCCGATCTATCGAAACATAAACAACGTGCAGTCTTTCTTCCGGTGTGCTTGGAAGTTCATTTTTGAGTATGTTTGCCAACCACCCGAAGTATGTTTTTCTAATAGCCGTTCCTACATTGCGAGACTTAAAGGCAGTGTGCAGAATACCTGCGTTACCGCTTCCTGTGTGATAATACGGATTAAAAGGCTCGTCCGGTGATAATCGTGCGTGTTCTTTCGCCAGCACGGATTTGTACCGGTCATGCCCATGTGCATTGTGCTCATCTGATTGTCGATTCACATAGATAAATCGTCCATCGTTCGGAGTCAATTTATCAGTGCGGACGGGCTTGAATTTTTGTCTTGATTGAGTACAATCCATTCCAGTTGAATTTTGTTTTGCCCCATCGGTTCGCCTTCAAACTAACCGGCGGGGCGTTTTTTCGTTCCGTTCGTTCCGTGCCGCATATTTTCGGTGTCTCAAAACGGAACGCTATTGGGATCAAGTGGATTATTTTCTTCGTCAACGGCTTGATAGGATTGCGCCGATTTAGGTGCCATGAGACCGGATGGGGCGGATTTAGGAGGTGGATCATTGATCGTATTGCCCCGCCAGTTGCGTCGGATGCCAGTCAATACAGTAACTCGCTGACCATTGGAGTAAATGCGTTTTTTATCAATTTTCCCCAAAAAATGCGTCATGATTTCAGTGTTGAACTGCGACTGGCTTGGTTTATGCTCGCCTTGCTTGCTGGCAAACTCACGGAACTCGTCATAGATGTCTTCAGAACAGTCATTGAAGCCATCACCAAAAGTACAGCATTCGTTGATGTAACGGATACAGACGGAGGCGGATTCGGAAAACCGGTCTCGGATTGCTTTACCTCGCTCCGTATCAAAGGCATATCCAGACTCGACGGTTTCAGGGTACATCAGGATAGCCTTTCGGATAATGTGTGGCATGGTGTCCAGCATCCGTTGTTTCAGCGACAGATCAGCCGATTTGCTCTCATCACGTTGGAAGACGTTAAAGACGAATTTACGCTCCAATCCTGATAGGTTCCCCCTGAAATTTGGCACTTCATTCGACGAAATCACAATGTTTGCAATAGGGTGATAATCGAATATGGGTTTGTGCTTGGGATTGATTGAGATAGGATCGTCGCCAACAAGGTTCAACAGAAACTGAATGAAACAGTTGTTGACATTCTTGTCGAATTTCATGTCGTTGATTGTCAGGAGCGACTTGCCTACGATGACCCCCAATGCATGTGGGTTGGAGCCGACACCACGTGGAATTGACGCAACACCACCCTTGCCAAAGAACGCTGTGTCGATTGCTGTGGTTGTGCCTTTCCCTGACCTCGGATTGCCGAAATTGTAGAAAATACGATTGTGCTGATTATCCCGCATGACAATTACCGCACGTTGCCGCCACCACGCAAGTTGTTGCTCTTCGTCCATTTGAGCCGCATCGAAAAACTCTTTCCAGACTTCCGGCTCGTGATCTTCTTCGGCAACGTCATAGTTCAGAACGAACCTGTTCCGAATTCTGTGATTGTACGGTTCAAATTCCCTCGTTGATATTCGGTAGACTTTGGTCTTCCCAAAAACAAGGTCTTTGTCCTGCTGCCGAAACAATTCCAATTCACCTTCACTCGGTTCGCACAGAGTCTCCAATGTCTTGAAAAAGTTTTTGTAAAACAACGGGGACGTTGTGGTCTCGATGGGCTTCCCCTTCTTATCCGTGAAGGACAACGTTTTCACAAATTGCCTCACCTGTGCCATAATGCTTCGATGGGAAGCATCTGATGCTTCATAGTGGGTTCCGTTGAAACAATGAATGCTGCCGTCCAAAAACGCCAGCAATTTATCGCCATCTTGGGCGAAATGGCTCTCGATGAAGTCGCTTACAAATCCATCGAAGTCTTGTTCAAAATATGTTTCCATGATAGAATATCTCCTATAAGTAAGTTTCGTTTAGGTAATGCCCCGCAGGTATAGCCACCTACGGGGCGTTCTTGTGTTGGCGGTTCGTCATCACCGCCGATCATTTCGTTAGGTCATTCAATAGAAAAACCACGACCCATTCTTCAGCCGCTTGACCGAAAAAAGCAAGCGACCAGTATTTTCTCACCTGCGTCTTGGCAGGTTTTTCATTCCTCCGCCGCAACCCAGTCATCCCAATCCTCAAACTCCCACGATCCATTCCAAATCGGGTCATTGGTAAACGGGAAAGGTATGCCATTGCTATCAAAACTCCCAGCAATACAATCACGGTCATTGCCATCGCTTAACAACGTCTCAACGCAACCTCTGACACCTGCGTCAAAACCTTCACTGAACACTTGGCAATGTGTTTTCCGTTTCCGTCTTTGCACCGTACCCGATGCAATCGTATCAGACGAGTCCGTTCGCTTTTGTTGTGCCGCTACTGTGGACACTTTTGAAATCTTCTTACTCATTGAGTAATCCTTTCGTATGAAAGTTGTGATTGCTTCACGCTCCCAGTGGGAACTACAGATGAATCAATCTATCTATTCGCAATTACTTGCATTGCAGAGCCGGGAGTCGAACCCGGATAAACCGTTCTCTGCCTAAACCAAACAATGTTACGACTCTTGCCTTCCATTTTTTTTACGTCGGTTGAGTCTGTGTTTTTCAAGTATCGCCTCTGTCCGTTGCCGATGCTCTTGGTGATCTTTCGCTTCCTTTCGTCGCTCTGATGCACTAGCAACATGAACCGGCGGTGGTCTGGTTGCTTGCGATGCGAGAAAATTTTCAATATCGCTCGCCAACCATCGCAATTTCCCTGTCCCTCTACTGTTCCCACACCCACTACTAATACTCAATGGAAACCTGCCATTCCCTCGTTTGCTCTCGGCATGCCATCTGTAAATTGTTATGTGGGAGACCCTCAATAGGGTAGCAACCTCGTTAATCAATAAAATGCGTTTCTGTGATTCCATGTGTAACTCTCCTCTCTTGTTGACACGAAAAAATATGCTTTGCGGTACTTAATTCTTTCGTTCGGTCTTATGATGCCAATGTTAATGTTTGTTAGCGAATACAAAACTCGCTAAAACGATGAAGAGAATTAAAGCGTATTATCAAGAATTGAAAACTTCCTAATCGTTCCTATCGCTCCCCAAATGGAACGATAGGAAGTGGAGAAAAAAAACCTGTTTTTACAGGGTTTGAAGAAGAGAATAATTTATTTCACTACTTACTCTCTGGGATGTTAGAAGTGATTGTTTTGTCGTGCTCTCGCAAAAGGAAGTAGCGGTATCGGTAGTTATACCGATTGTTGCCCGTTCTCTTAAAGAAGTTACCAACCTTGTCTCTTCCTATCGTTTGGTCTTTCAATAACCAAACAACGTTGCAGGATTCTCGGTAAACCTGTAACGTTTTTATTGAATATGTATTGCGATTGGAATTTATATCTTTGTTCACAAAATCGTCCTGCGATACCCAGCGTCCTTGATCTTTCATTTTTTCATAGAGGTCGAGAATATCCTCTTGCTCGGCAACGGTTTTCTGTGGTTCATCAACAGTTTCCAATGCAACCGATGGCGGTGTCAGTGCGATAGCCTTTTGTAGCCGTTTCTCTGGCAGATACGGAGCATCATTGATCTGCCCGGTCTTGCGAATCTGTCTGTCAAACCATTTTTCGGCTCTTTTTCTTCCGGCTATGGAAAGATGATATGATTTTGCCCGCTTTTTCCCTAACTTCGTATCCTTTCGCTCGACAAAACCGAAATTCATCAACTCCCCAATACCAAACTGCCATATTTCTTCGGCACTTACTTCATCATCACAAATAGTGAAAACACTTGCGAAGAAGGTTAGTAAGTTGTCGTCGTGCAATGGTAACTTGCCAAACTTCGATTCACGAATCCACATCAAATGCAACAAGTGTTCGGGATTACAAAATACGCTCACCGAGTGGGAAACGGTATCTCTTATGACTTCAAATTCGCCCTGTGTAATTGGGTGGATCAGTCTGAACTGACCATTTTCGAGTACAGCAGCTGGCTCCTTATGTCCGGTAAAAAGTTCCCATATTTCAGCGTCGGGGACTCTCCCCAATTCGTCGTCGTTTATTTCAGACATTTTAAGATTTCCAAGTCAAAAAAAGGGCTGCCCGGTTTGTAGATGCTTGGAATCATACTATAAACGGGGCAACAGGTTTATAACTCCCTACCCTGAAAATATCGGCAACCGTCGCCACCGATGAGTTCATTCTATCCCACTGCCCGCTCATCCTCAAGCCCATCATCAAACGGATTATGCTGTTGCCGGTTCCGTGCCAATTTCTCCCTAATTCGTAACTGGGCTTTGCTGTACCGCCTTGTCATGTTTGCTGTCTTGTGGGCTAACAGGGCTTGCGACTCATCTAAACCAATTTCCAACTCGGTAGCCGTCGCAGCCGAATTACGCAAGCGATATGGGGTCCAGAGTGGGATTTTTTCGTTCTCCGGCAGAGTCTTGTTACCCTTGTTGATGGCATGTTCGATTGCCTGACGGTAGGAATGACGGTTGTAGAACTCGGAATATCTTGCTGGGATTGCCCGTTTTCCATCGTACCGCTCCTGTTGTGCAGTGCGGGGGGAAAACACCGCCGCATCTGATTTTTTGCCAATGAGGTACGGTGCGAGCAACTCCTGCTCCGGTACTCCAAGTGGGAATTCGACTTTGCCGATGTATTCTTCCGTTTTGTAGGACTCTGGGACGTAATACCAGAGTCCATTTTGTCGGCTCCGGTCAATGTCGCCAACCCGCATTTTGAATACTTCGGACGGACGCATACCGGTCAACCTTTGAATCTGAATCATCGCCCGGATTGTCGGGGGACAAAACAGCAATGTCCGAATAACCACATCGTCAGGTATATCTTCCCTCTCTGGATGGTCGAATGTACCGGGTGATCCCTCCGGCAGTGATTTGACTGTTTTCAACGCCCGATGCGTCGTTTCCTGTACCAGTTCCTCGGAAACACCCCACTCAAAGAGTGAAACAATACGCTGGGTGTGCCGATTGACGGTGTGCCGACAGAATCGGCGGGATTGAACCATTTGCTCCCGCACCAGTTTTAGGCAACTTGGCTTAAACTCATCGACAGGAATATCGTCTCCGTAGAGTTTGTTTAGGAAATCCAGCACGATTGTCCGGTAAATGACGTAGGTTGTGGGGTCAGTGGTCGCCTCCGCATGGTCAAGAAATGCGGCGGAAAGGTCGCTGACGGTGACGTGTTTTTTCGCTCTTGGCAAAACAACGGTGGGATTCGCCTGTATCTCGGCGACAAACCGAGCGTAAGCAACCTTGGACTCTTGCGAACCGTAGAGTCCGAGGTAATGGGGCTTGCCGTTACAATAGACAACGGCGTACTTTCCAATTTTGCAATACTTGGGGGGTTGGTTCTTCAATTTTGGCATAATTCGTACCTCCTTCGTTACAAACCCATTTTGTATGGGTTTGCTGGCAAGCACAAGAACCAAAATAAAAAACCAACAAGTACCGCAAAGACTTGTATTTCAAGCATCAAACCAACTGGGCGATACGGGACTCGAACCTGTGACCCCTAGCTTGTCGAGCTAGTGCTCTAACCAACTGAGCTAATCGCCCTCATTTATCAAACCTCCGCATTCTCTCACAAATTTTCCTCATGTCAAGACCGGGGATTTGCCAGCACAGTCTCCGAAGAATGCGGCAACTCAATGTTATCAATAAAAGAAGTCCGACCCATCAGGAATGACTCCATTCCGTACCACCCGGTCGATCTTCCAATACGATGCCAAACTCCGCCAAGTCTTTGCGAATTTTGTCCGCCGTTGCAAAATCCTTGTTCTGCCGCGCTGACGCTCGAAGTTCGATCAACAACGTCATCAATTTGCCGACCAGTTCGCTGTCGCCGGACTCCACCGACACAGTCGGCGGCTCTCGGAATAAGCCTAATGTTAAGCCGAGTTCACGGAGAATTGTTACGCCAAACTCAATGTCATACACAATGCTCCACACGTTATTGAGATGATCGCATGCATCTTTGACCTTATCAAAGCGAGAATTTGCCGAAATGCTTTCAAATTCATCACTCAATTTGTTCAAGACACGCAACAGGTCGAACAGTACGCCGATTGCCCCGCCAGTGTTGAAGTCATCGTCCATAAAGTCGAGAAACTTTTGACGCAAACCGGTAAACTTTTGACGCACCTCGATGGTCGTTTCGGGATCGGAAGTCAATTCCTCCCGTCTTGTCGGTGCAACAACATCGTAAAAAAAACTTTTGTCCACGTTTTTTTCATACCGTTTGAAGAACCGATAAAACGTTTCGAGTCCCTTGGCGACTTCTTCGATGCGTTCCATACTGAAATCAATCGGTCGGCGATAGTGCGTCGAGAGCAAGAAAAAGCGAATCGTCTCCGGGGCGACCTGTTTTAGCATGTCGCTGAAAGCGTTCGAGCCTTTTGATTTGCTGATTTTGCCGAGTTCTTGAGAGGCGATGTCCGGCGTACCGGGGGGCGTATGCCCCCCGCTCTTATCTTCTGACTCCTGACTCCTGACTCCTGTCTTCTTTCCTCCTAGTTTGCCGACTTCGCTGGAAGCCTGCATCAGACCGTTGTGCATCCAGAAATTGCACATCGGCTTGCCGTGCCGGGCTTCGCTTTGCGCCACTTCGTTTTCGTGGTGCGGAAAGACAAGGTCAAGCCCGCCGCCGTGAATGTCGAACGTCTCGCCTAACAGTTCCCGACTCATCACGGAACACTCGATATGCCAGCCGGGTCGTCCCTTGCCCCACGGCGAATCCCAAGATGGTTCGTCCGCCGACTTTGCTGATTTCCACAGAGCAAAGTCAAACGGCGTGTGTTTGCGAGCGGCAGTGCTGCCTCCTTCGCCAGTCATCTGATCCAGCGAGCGGTGCGACAGTTTGCCGTACTCCGAAAACTTGCCGACATCGTAATAGACATCACCGTCCGACTCGTAGGCAAAGCCTTTATTGATAAGGACTTGAATAAAGTTGATAATGTTGCCGATGTGGTCGGATACTTTGGGAAACGCATTGACCGACTCCTTCACGCCCATCGCGTCGAGGTTGCGGAGGTACTCGGCAGTCATTTCTTCAGCAACTGCCGCCATCGACATATTCCGGCTGTGCGACTCGGCAATCAGTTTGTCGTCCACGTCGGTGATATTGATGACGAACGTAACTTCGTAGCCGCTATATGTCAGATAGCGTTTGATGGCATCGAAGATGACGGGACCGACCATGTGTCCGATGTGCGACGGCTTATAGACCGTGGGTCCGCAGAGGTAAATGCCGACCTTGCCCGGTTCGACAGGCTTAAACTCTTCCTTCGCTTTCGTAAGCGTGTTGTATATGCGTATCATGATTTGTTGGTAAAAAATTTTCTATCGTATCATGCATCTTCCGTTTTCTCACCATAGACTTGTTTCCGTCGCGAGAGGATCAGTTCGCGTATCTCTTCGGGATTGCGAACGCCGTACAGCGTTGCTTCGCATTGTGCCGAACCGGCAGTTTGAATTCGCATTGCCCAAATATTGAAACAACGCAACAACGGTCCTTGTACGAGAGCAACATCCGTGATCCGTTCGAGCGGAATCGACTTGCGAAACAGGAAAAACACACCGCCATCGGCACGCAAGGTACTCCCTTCGAGGCGATAGCGAAGGTTGTTTGCCTGTTGCGGACAAAGCCAAGGACCGAACAAAAAGTAATGGATCAACGCTAAAATAAGTCCGATACCAAAAAATGTAATCAATACAAGGCAAAGCAACGTCTGAGTAATCAAGAAATAATTCTTGACGGCATCTCGGTCGATTTCAAAGTTGGTTTCCTGCATGGTATGGTCTCTTTTGGTGCGCCCTTATAATGATAATGGCGCGGGTTTTCACTAAATTGTCCCTGATAGAAATCACGTCGCTCATTCTATACTTTTCTTGCGTTTCAGGCAAGGCGACTGTGCCAATCGGCAATGAGTTTATCGTCCACGTCGGTGATGTCGATAGTAATGGTTTTCCACGCACAACGAAATATCCCTGTCCAAATCCGTATCACGGCGGCGAAGGAGATGTCAAATAGGCAACCACCTCATCGGCTCCGTCCAGTACACTCGACATCAAACTCTGACGCAAGTAACGCAGAAGCACATCTTTTTGTGCAACCGTCAAATCAGTAGGTTCTTCCAATTTACCGAGGATTGCATGGGCATCCCGAAAGAGTACCGTCAGTGCCCCTCGACTCGAAATTTTTGAAATCAGTAACTTTTGAGGAACCCCCGAATCCATGGTCATTTCGACGAACGCAAAGACCCCTTGATCGGGAATCGCCGCTATATTGGTTCGTGCCGGAGCAAAACCTGTCCCGACATTGACATGCCAACCTTTGCTTCCTTCCCATACGGCAATGAGTCGATCAAGACCGAGAATGAAATACCGATTATGAAATTCCAACTGCATTGGTCGCACCGTACCGGCAGTTTCCGCCGCGGCTTCCGATGACACCAATGCCGGATCATCCAAATCAAAGTACCGCTGAATCAAGACAGGTGTTTTACATTTGGGACAGTTGCGAGTCTGCCCTTCCAAACTGGCTTTGGCGTTCAGTTTGCTGTTACAGGACGGACAGTAGATTTGAAAAACCTCAGACATGGAACAAGATCGGCAAACGTACCCTTAACTGCGCTCTATTGTACCGAATACCGATTGATTTATCAAATGCCCTCTCCTTCTGGACAGGCGAGATGCAAGTTCGGTTTTCCCGTCTCCCCCCGCCTTTGCGAGGGGGACAGAAAAACAACTTTGTAATCCTCGTAACGCGGTCCTCGGAACAAATTGAATTCGATGCCAATTTTGGTACAATCGTAGTCTGAAATTGTTGTTTTGCCTCTTATTTTATGCGTTCGGTTTTTTCGTTTTTTTTCTGTACAGCAATCTGTGCCGTTGCCTGTGCCGATGAAGTGCTACTCGACGTGGACCTCCCTCTGACAGCAAAATCTGCCCACGCCGCTACCAAAACGCTTGAACGTCTCGCACCGGAAACTTCGACGGTCTTCATCCAACTCAATGTCCGAACCGACGAAGAACTTTTTGGACGTGGCAGTTCCTTCGGCGTTTGCTACGAATTCGCTTCACTCTTGACCAGCGAAAAGTTTTCGCACATCCGCTTCGTGGCATTCATGCCGCAGCCTATTCAAGGGCATGCCGTTCTCATTGCTCTTGCCTGCAACGAACGGATCATGGCAGCACGCTCCGAACTCGGAGCCGCCGGAATTGATGAATCGAGAATCACGGCAACGCACCGACAAGCCTATCAGGAAATTGCCAAGCGGCGGAACATTCCCCTTGCAGTTGCCGACAAACTCCTTGACATCAACGCCATTTTACTCCAAGTCGAAACGGAGAAAGGACTTCGGCTTGTCGCTCCTGCTGATGTCGAAAATCTTCGGCAAACGGAAACATTCGCTGCCGAACCGGCAACGGTAATTCCATCGGGACAGCAGGGAATCTTTTCGGCGGAACTTGCCCGACAGATCCGCTTGATTGATCTCATTGCAGATGACCGAATCGCTGCTGTTCGGGGAGTCGGAATCGCACCGGACAGCCTGAAAATCATCCCGATTCTCAATGAACTGGGACATGCCGTGCGAATCAATTTGAGTGGGGTGATCAATTCAGACAGAACCGGTGCCGTGATGCGCAGCATCCGAAATTATGTGGACACACAAGAAAACAACGTCAATTTTTTATGTCTGTGCATTGATTCTCCCGGCGGCGATTTGGATGCAAGTCTCGCGCTCGCCTCCTTCATTGTAACGGAGATTGACCCTGCAAAGGTTCGGACGGTAGCATATATTCCCTATCATGCAAGATCGGATGCCGCTCTCGTGGCGATTGCCTGCGATGAAATCGTGCTGGGACCCGATGCCATTTTGGGGGGAGACGGAGCGAGGGTCTTTACCGCCGATCAAATTGCCGATGCACGCCGAATGATTAGAGAATCACTGGCAAAAAGAGCGATGCGATCATGGTCGCTTCCCGTTGCATTTGTTGATTCCAACATCGAAATTTTCAGGGCGGTGAGAGAAGCGGATGGAACACGAAGGTTGCTGACCGCTTATCTTGGTGATGAAGAACTTGCCGAATTTCCTGATTGGGCACAATGGCGAAAAGAAGGAATCGTGAAACAAAAAGGAGAACTTCTGCAAATCGTTCAAGGAAAGGGGGAACAATTTTTTGTGGATCGCACGGCAAAGGATTTTGCTGAGTTCAAACTGCTCTACGGATTGGAAAAAGACCCCATGCTGGCGGATCCGACTTGGGCAGATCAGTTGATTCGTTTTCTTTCGACACCGGGAATGTCGGCGACGATTCTGTTCATCGTATTCTTTGCGGTGATGATCGAATTGAACTCGCCGGGAATCGGAGTTGGAGCCTTTGCGGCTGTGGTCGGTTTGGCATTGTTCTTTTGGCTCAACTTTCTCGGCGGAACAGCAGGCTGGCTGGAAATGATCCTGTTTCTCGTGGGGGTCGGTTGTTTACTGCTTGAAATTTTCGTGCTTCCCGGTTTTGGAATTTTCGGAATCGGCGGAGTCATCGTGATTCTGGCTTCGTTGGTTTTAGCAAGTCAAACGTTTATCATTCCACAGAATTCGTATCAACTGCTACAATTTCGGAACTCCCTGTTAATTTTAGCAGTTTCAGGTTGTGGGATGTTAGGTTTTGGAATTATGCTTTCCCGAATGTTGGAAAAGGTGAACAAGCCGAACGATACGAAGATGATTCAGGAGACGGAGCGGCTGGCAAATTACGATGGTTTGGTCGGACGGAGCGGCGTTGCGACCACACTCCTTGTACCTGCGGGCAAGGCTCGAATCGGCGACGAACTGTACGATGTCGTTTCCGACGGCGATCTCATCGAACGGAACTGTCCCGTCGAAGTTGTCCAAGTCGTCGGCTACAAAATTGTCGTGAAACGTCTGGGTTGAAACGTTTCGTTGTGGCACTATGCTACCCGACGACGTTCGTTCTGTGAGCGGGTGGTGCAGGTACGCAACAGTTCGCAGGCATCCTCCAAAAACGCAGGGGCTTTCTCGAACGCTCGTAGCGCAGCATTACCCGACTGTGTCGAATCGCAGTCAAGGTATTCAAGCCAGTGGTTCAGGTGGGCGATCATTCCTTCTTTCGCTGCCATCTGTAAGAGCGCATCCGACGCAATGTTTTCCACCGCTTTCGCACCAAGACGATCCGACAACTGAAATACAAGCATCTGGAGGCAAACGGCAAAAGTCAGATGAAAATTTTGAGCGACTGCCGAAACCAGTACGGTCTTGAATTCGATTCCGATTCCCTGAAACTCGCTGGATCGGGAGTATTTGATTGCCGCATCCAATGATCGAATGGCATGTTGTAGTTTGTCCGAATTACGTTTTTGCATTATGTTCCCTCCTATACTAATGTTGTTTTCGTTACCTTCTGGGTCTCCAAATGGGCATTGTTTGTGAACCTTTCAATGCCTCCGGTATTTCCGTAGTACCGGGTAAGAGGACTTTTGGCATTTCATACGGCGGAGCAAGGTCAAATTCTTCATCCAGTAATCTGCTGTCAGGTCGTCTTGGTCGTTCAAGCATCTCGGTATCTTGCTTGTTCCGCAACCAATCATTTTCCCGCTTCAGGTCGGCAACCTGTGCATGAGCTGCGTACAGGGCATCTTCCAGTTGCCGATTCTCCTGCAACAACAGTGATTGGTGCAACTGCGAACTCGCACATCCTGTCGCTACAAAGGCGATGACCAGCGAAGTGCCAAAAATTATCTCCCTCATTTTTCGTTCCTTTTGTGCCGCAACCGGTTCAAATCGGATACCTGAACGGTACGGATTTTCAAGGAACGTGTCAAGACGGTTATCGGCTTGTTCGACCAATGCGGCACATTTTTATTGATAAACCAACATTATCCGCAAAAACTGCCTATGTTATTGCTGGAATTTGGTGAATCCCCCCGATTATAACCGGGGGGATTTACTGCCTCCACGTCGTTTCGGTTCGTACCCGGCGGATCGGATTGCTTCGCAAAAGGCGGCTTCCGTTGAGCGAAAGACGGTGCCCGCCGCCGCAACGACATTTTCTTCAATCATAATGCTGCCCAAGTCGTCCGCTCCAAAGGACAAACCGAGCGTTCCGATCTGCAAGCCCTGTGTTACCCAACTCGATTGAATTGTCGATACATTGTCCAAAAACAGCCTCGAGACCGCCAAAAAACGGAGATATTCCCAACTGCCGACCTTCGGTTGCCCTGCCCATGCCGTACTGTTCAATTCCGTATTGCCGGGCTGAAATGTCCAAGGAATAAATGCCGTAAAGCCGCCGGTCTCATCCTGCAAGTCCCGAATCCGGCAAAGATGAGCCACCCGATCTTCGATGGTCTCAATTTGCCCAAACATCATGGTTGCCGAACCACGTCCGCCGAGGTGATGCCAAATTCGGCAAACGTTTAGCCAACGTTCTGCGGATGCCTTTTTCGGACTGACGATCCGCCGAACGTGATCGACCAGAATCTCCGCTCCGCCACCCGGCAATGAACCCAAACCCGCTTCCCGCAATCGTTCCAGAACGGTCCGCTCCGGTAATTCAAACTGGTCGGCAAAATAAACGATTTCCGTCGGACTGAACCCGTGAACGTTCACGTTGGGATAGTGCCGCTTGATTGTCCGCAGAAGATTTTCATACCACTCAAAGGGCAGCGACGGATGCAAGCCGCCTTGCAGCAGAATTTGCTGTCCGCCGAGCCCGACGGTCTCAGCAATTTTGGCAAGCAGTGTTGGTTCATCAAGAACATAAGCGTCGGGATCGTTTTCGTTTCGGCAAAAGGCACAAAACTTGCACCGGCTCACACAGATATTGGTGTAGTTGATGTTCCGCTCGACGTTGTAAGTCCGCACATTACCGGGATGGAGGTGCTGTGTAACGGCATTGGCATCGGCACCGAGCGAGGGTAAGTCGTCGGAGCATAGCAGTTCAAGAGCATCGGCAGCAGTCAGCCGGGACATCGGTTTTGAAGATCGGAGTATCTTGTGAAAAATATGGTTCATGATTCTACCATAAAGAGCACAAAGGGTATGTGGGTCGCCGAATATGACATGGGATGTCAGCACAAAACCAGACGGCTTACGTCCGCCTCTCTTGTCGAATGGCAATAATTAGGGTATCATCAGGCGCATCATTGGACTTTATCTGACGATTGATGCCCTCAAAAATTCTTATTGCCGACGACAATGTGCCGAACGTTGAACTGCTCGATGCCTATTTATCCGGGCGCGATTACGAAATCGAAACGGCGGGCGACGGTGCGGAAACACTCGAAAAGGTCAAATCGTTTGCTCCTGATCTGATTCTGCTCGACATTATGATGCCGAAGTTGAGCGGCTTTGAAGTCTGCGAAAAACTGAAAGCCGATCCGCAAACGAAGGGGATTATGATTCTTATGGTAACGGCATTGAGCGAACTCGGCGACATTGAGCGGGCGGTCAACGCCGGCTGCGATGACTTTTTGAGCAAGCCGGTGAACAAATTTGAACTGCTCAAACGAGTCGATAATATGCTCCGGTTGCATTTCGTTACCGACGAACTCGAACGACTCAAACGGTATATTGATGAAATGGATAAGTAGTCTCCCGCCGGAGTTAAGACCAGGGCATGCACACCGCAATCACCGAATACATTGCCGAACTCGACAGCCAGTATCAAACCGGCACGGCAACGGAGCATACATACCGACCCGCTCTGCAACGCCTGTTGGCAGACATGATGCCGGAGTTGACCATAACGAACGAGCCCAAACGGATTGCTTGTGGTGCACCGGATTACATTATAACCGACAATCAAATGCCCGTCGGTTATGTCGAAGCGAAGGACATCGGAGCCGACTTGAATGCGAAAGTACACCGGGAACAATTTGACCGATACAAACAGTCGCTCGATAACCTGATTATCACCGACTACCTGACTTTTCAGTGGTTCTTGTACGGCGAGTTGCGGCAGGAAATCGTCATTGGACAACGAAAAGATAAACGAATCGTTGCCGAATCTTCCGTTATCAGTGAATTTCAGGACTTGATTCGCTCTTTCTCCGTATCTCGAAGCAGAGGCATCAAAGATACCGAACAACTCGCCAAGGTGTTGGCAAACAAAGCCAAACTGCTGGCAAACAATATTGCAAGGTCTTTGGACACAGATGAGAAAACCGGTCAGGGTTCCATGCTCAACAAACACTTGCAAAATTTTCGCAAAGTGTTGCTCAGCGGAATGAAAATCAGAGAGTTTTCGGACATGTATGCACAAACCATTGCGTATGGTATGTTTGCGGCTTGGTTGAACGACACCAAAGAAACCACCCCTAACCCCTCCAAAGGAGGGGAATTATTCACACGCGGCAAAGCGGAACTTCTTATTCCTCATTCCAATCCCTTCTTGCGAAAGTTTTTTCGAGACATTGCCGACGACGAGCTCGACGCTCGAATCAACTGGGTGGTGGATGCGCTGGCAGATTCGTTTAATTATACGAATCGAACGTCTATTGATGCGGAGTTTGATCAAAAGGATCACGACCCGGTGATCCATTTTTATGAAACGTTCCTTGCCGAATATAATCCTGCATTACGAAAGAGCCGCGGAGTATGGTACACGCCACTACCGGCAGTGCGGTTTATCATACAGGCAGTCGATGATATTTTGAAAAAAGAATTTAGTATTGCGCAAGGTTTAGCAGATCGTACTGATCGTGTTCAGATTCTCGATCCGGCACTGGGCACAGGTAATTTTCTTGCGGAAACGATCCGACACACCTACGAACATTTCCAAACCCAGCAAGGAATGTGGCAAAGTTATGTGAGCAATCATTTGCTTCCGCGGCTCAATGGTTTTGAAATTTTGATGGCACCTTATGCCATGGCGCACCTGAAATTGGGAATGTTATTGCGGCAAACAGGTTACAAAGCCCCTGCCAGTGAGCGTTTGCGAATTTATTTGACCAACAGTCTTGAAGAGGCGCAGGATAAAACTAAATTCTTGACGCTCGATTGGCTCAGTGATGAGGCGAGTGAGGCAAGCCGAATTAAGCAGGACGTGCCCATTATGGTCGTGATGGGCAACCCGCCATACAATGTGAGTACCCAGAATAAAAATGACTGGATCGACGGAATGATTTCGGACTACAAAACGGGGTTGCAAGAGCGGAACATTCAACCGCTTTCCGATGATTACATTAAATTTATCCGGCTTGGACAAGATTATATCAAGCGCAACCCGGCGGGAATGGGTGTGTTGGCATTTATTTCCAACAACAGTTTTATCGACGGATTGATCCACCGGCAAATGCGCAAATATTTGCTTGAGACTTTTGATAAGATTTATATTCTCAATTTGCACGGTAGTGCGAGAAGACAAGAATCCGCCCCCGATGGCGGCAAAGATGAGAACGTGTTTGACATACAACAGGGAGTGAGTATCAACATTTTCGTCAAGACGGGGCGCAAGCCGGAAGGGGCATTGGCGACGGTTTTTCATGCCGATCTGTACGGCAGGCGAAAGGAAAAATTCGCTTTTCTGCGGAGCAACGGTCGGAATACCGTGCAATGGCAACAGTTAGAGTTCAACGATGATAACTACTTCTTCGTTCCGAAAAATTTTTCGATGCAAAAGAAATACGGAGAAGGATTTAAAGTTAATGAATTGTTGCCAGTCAATTCGACTGGAGTCAAATTTCGCAAAGACAACCTATTAGTCAAAAACAATTTTACTCCTGCTGATGTGAAACAGATGTTGTGGGTATTGAACACCAAAGAGGACTATGAAATACAGAAAATGTATTCTTTGCAAGAAACCCAAGATTGGAAATTGAAAGACAAGAAAGTATTGTTTGTCCAGCCTGACCATAATGACATTCGTGCGGTTTATTATCGTCCATTTGATCACAGATACACTTACTATCCTCTGTCGAAAATAGACAAAATTATCGTGCGAGGTGATTCACGAAAAAATCTAATGCAACATTTTATTAAAGGTGAAAATGTCGGATTACTGACATGCCGACAACAAAGCACTTTTGATTTTCAACACGTATTGGTGACAAAAGTTATCGCAGATATGTGTGTGGTTTCTACACAGGGTAGTGAGTCGGCTTATCTTTTCCCGCTTTACCTTTACCCTGATACCGATGAACTGTTGGAAAACGGAAATCGCAAGCCAAATCTGAACGCAACGATTGTCAACGAAATCTGCCAGCGGACGGCATTACAATTTACCGAAGAGAAGGAAACAACGACTGGTACTTTTGCCCCGATTGATTTGCTGGATTACATTTATGCCGTATTGCATAGTCCCTCATACCGACAGCGTTACAAGGAATTTCTAAAAATAGACTTTCCTCGTGTACCGTATCCTGAAAGTGCAAAAGAGTTTTTGGCACTAGCGGCACTGGGCACAAAACTGCGACGATTGCATTTGATGGAAGGCGTTGAACCGTCATCGGACTTGGCAAACTTTCCCATTGCAGGAACGAACGAAGTCGAAACATTGCAATATACCGACAGCAAGGTTCGGATCAACGAAACACAGTATTTCGACAACGTTCCTTCCGAAGCGTGGTCATTCTACATTGGCGGTTATCAACCCGCACAAAAGTGGCTCAAAGACCGCAAGGGACGAGCGCTGAGTTTTGATGACATTATACATTATCAAAAAATTGTCCGCGTATTGAAAGAAACAAGAGAAATCATGAACGAAATAGACAAAATTGAGCCGTCTTGCCCAGCGAGGCGATTACACACAATCAGAACACGATGAGATCGATAGCAATCATGAATCAAAAGGGGGGGGTGGGCAAGACCACTTCGACGGTCAATATCAGTGCTGCGCTGGCAGCAGCAGGGAAGAGAGTTTGCGTTGTTGATCTCGATCCACAGTCCCACGCCACGTTGCATCTCGGTGTGGAGTTGGGATACGATGCCAAGTCCGTTTATGATGTCCTGACGGGCAAATGCAAAATTGCCGAAGTCCGGCACCAAGTAGCAGACAATTTTTGGTTGATTCCCGCTCATCTCAATATGGTCGGAGCCGAACTGGAATTGGCAAGTGCTATTGGTCGGGAACTCATCCTACGGGATGAGTTAGCCGAAGACGATTTTCCGTTGGACTATCTTTTCATTGACTGTCCGCCGTCGCTGGGACTGTTCACGCTCAACGCACTGACCTCAGTGCAAGATGTCTTCGTGCCGCTCCAACCGCACTACTTGGCGTTGCAAGGTTTTCTGCGTCTTGTGGACACATTAGAGGCGGTAAGGCGGCTAAACAAATCTCTTCGGTTGTCAGGAATCTTTCTGTGCATGTTTGATGCGACAAGGTTAGCAGATGAAGTTTCTCTGGACGTTACCGATTTTTTTGGTCAGCGGGACAAATTGCCGGCGATCTGCCGGGAAGCGGTGATTTTCAAGACGAAAATCCGGCGCAATATCCGATTGGCAGAGGCACCGAGTCACGGTAGTCCAATTTTCAATTACGATCCGAATTCCAGTGGAGCGGAAGATTATCACAATCTTGCGGTCGAAATTGCCGAGAAATTCGGTTCTGTAAGGTAGCCAACCGACCTCAAACGAAATATACTTTCTGGCGAAAACCTAATACCGATGTATCTGCCTCAGGAACCAGAGTCCGACGAGTCCGATGGCAACATTGGCGAGCCACACGCAGGTCGGCGGTAATGCTCCGTTTTTTGCCTGCGATAATCCAAACATCAGCAGAGGATAGAACAAAAGTAGGATCGGCACAAAACATGCAAAAAAACTGGAAAAGAAGTCTGATTTCCGCATCCAAATTGCCAGGGGTGCTCCCAGCCAAACGAAAAAGAAACAACAGAATCCCGTCGCCCATCGCCGTGGCGGTTCGACCGATAATCTATCCTGATGGGATTGAAGCAAACGAATCCTTGCCTTGGCATTGTTAATTTGTGGCATTGCCCAAGCATCGACCGATCCCGTGCTTGCTCCAAAGGTTCGATGTGCTGCAATGATCCGTCGCTGTTGTTCTATCTGTTCAGCGGTTTTTTTCTTTTCTTCACTGATTCGGTACAAACCCATATTTGACGGGCGGTTTGAGTCTTTCGACGGGACAATTTCGGCAAGCGGAATTTGTTCCGTCCGATTCCGACCGGCAATCTTGAATCCTCCTTTTTCGCCGACAACCCGAAAGTCCGTGAGCGTTACGGTCAACATGTTCGCACTAAAATCAATCGAAATTTGTGCGGTCGTTGCCTCAATCGTTATTGATTCTTGTTTCAGTATGATCGTTGGCTTAATCAATCGGCGTTGTGCGTCCACTCCGTTGACAAGAATCGTGATCCGCTTGTTGCCTGTTTCGACACGATGATTCTTGGTGAGTTGTCCGATCAGAATGTCTTCGGCGGCATAATAGCCCACGGCATTGATTCCCCGTTGTCCCCAAGTAACCGCCAGTTCGTTGATTCCGACTCCGATCACACTTATAAGAATCGCAATCGCGAAGACCGGTGTGAGAAAGGCTTTGGGGGGAATGCCTAGTGCTTTGAGAGCAATGACTTCATTGTTACCGGACATTCGGGCAAAAAACGTTGTTACTGCCAACAGGAGCGTAACGGGCAACGAGACGGCGGACATTTTTGCGAAAACGAACGGAATGAGTTGCCATACGTAGATCAAGGGCATTTCCATCTCGAGGGCTTCTTGAACGAGTCCGACAATGAGGAGCAGGAATGTGAATGCGGCGAATCCGAAGAGAAACGCAACACCGAGATCGCGGAGGATGTACCGAACAATGACGCTCATTTTGGAGAATTGTCCCGAATTCACGAGAAAAGGTCAAGAGCGGGTTGCAGGTTTGTTGGACTTCGGGTGATACGCACCGCCTTGCAAAGTGCATTTATCGGGATAGAATGTTATTGGATTTTGCGTCCGTGGCGCAACTGGATAGCGCATCGGTCTTCGGAACCGAGGGTTGGGGGTTCGAATCCCTCCGGGCGTAATAGCGTAAAGTTAGAAAGTAGAAAGGTTTTTCCTGCGAGAACCTTATTCTGGACCGGATAACATCCGATCAACCACGGCTACTACTGCACCCAGAATTGAATCCCCTGCCATATCCTTCACCATTAGAGCGTATCAGGAATTGATCTGGACGTTGTTTATTTTGTATCCTGCGTGTCTGAAATAATTTTGGCACTCCTTCGGCGGAAACCGATCGCAGAGTTCTCCCAACTTTTTCCAGAGCGT